>RCMY010000082.1_pt1 | contig 167428 bp, 156 predicted proteins | sample 2041341 | NCBI WGS metagenome assembly RCMY01 (sample SAMN09708234, study PRJNA481090) | Marine sediment metagenome, whole genome shotgun sequencing project. | reverse complement strand
CCACTCGGCGGAGGCACGGTCGCGGGCGGCGGCGTCGGCGGCGTCCTGGGCGGCGCGGGCCTTCTCGTCCGCCTCGGCGAGCTGGGCGGCGATAGCGTCACGCTTGGCCCAGGCAGTCTTGGAGGCCTTGGCGAGCTTCGTCTCGGCGGCGGTGGAAGCCTCGACCGCGGCCTCCTCGACGGCGATGCGGGCGGTCGTGGACTTTGCCTTGGAGCGGGCGGCGCGAACCTCGGCGTTTGCCGCGGAGAGCTCCTCCTTGTCGACCCGCAGCCGCTCGGCTGCGTGCTCCGCCGCGGCCTTGGCGATGGCGAAGCGCGCGGAGAGCTTGCGCTTGAGAAGGCCGTTGGACTCGAGCAGGCACGGAAGCAGCTGGCGAGCCTCCTCCTGCCACCACGACCAGTCGTGGCTCACGTCGAGGCCCCAGTACTCGAAGGTCGCGTCGATGCCCTTGTCGGCGAGAAGCCCCTCCATGATGCGCTGGCTCCCGATGCACGTCTCGCTGGGGCCCTGGCCGCAGACGAAGGCGATGGGATGGTTCTCGAGACCGCCGTCGGGCACCTGGTCGATGATGTCGACGGGCGAGAAGTCCGCCCAGCGCTCGTCGAAGCCGTCGGCGGCGAAGTCACGCGCGTCATAGGTCCCGGAGAGGGCGAGAAGCCCGCCGAAGAGGTCGGGGCGACGGAGGATTGCGAGCGTGGCATTGAGGGCACCCATTCCCGCGCCGGCGACGATCGGAAGCTCCCACGAGGAGTTGTGCTCGCGCACGAACGGCGAGAGGACGTTGTCCACGAAGTCGAAGTAGGCGGAGATGTTGGCGAGGCGGTAGTCTGCCGTGGCGAAGCGGGAGTACCAGCCACCCTCATCGTCGGAGTCGACGCAGAAGAGCTGGATGCGATGGTCCTCGATGAGATCGCTGAGGGCGTCGACCATCCCTCCGTTGTCCCAGCTGGTGCAGGAGGAGTCCCCCTCGGGGAACACGATGACGGGGCGCCCTTCGGTACCGTAGACTTCCACGTCCAGGCTCTTCTGCAGGCCCTCGCTCTCGAGGGTGTAGTCTGTGATCTCCACGAGGTAACCTCTCCTCTGCTTGACGGTTCGCACACTGATAACACGATGGTACGCATTCTGCGTCCCAACGTGGGCGAACTGCCGAATCCCGAAGTTTTCTTCGCACTCACCGCCCGCGGGAGCCCCAGAGGCTCCGTCGGCGGATGCCATCCGCCTACGACTGCTGGTAGGTGGCGAGGAACTCGGCGAGCTTGGTCATGGCCTCCCGCAGGACGGGGATGCGCGGCAGGTACACGACACGGAAGTGGTCGGGCTTGGCCCAGTTGAACCCCGAGCCCTGGACGATGAGAATGTGCTTCTCCTTGAGCAGGTCCACGGCAAACTGAACGTCATCGGTGATGTTGAACTTCTCGACGTCGAGCTTGGGGAAGGCGTAGAACGCCGCCTTGGGCTTGACGACGCTCACGCCGGGAATGTCGCAGAGGGCCTGGTACACGAACTCGCGCTGATCGTACACGCGACCTCCTGGAACGATGTAGTCGTTCACCGACTGATGGCCGCCGAGGGCGGTCTGCACGATGGACTGGGCGGGCACGTTCGAGCAGATGCGCATGTTCGAGAGCATGTTGAGGCCCTCGATGTAGTCCTTCGCCAGGCGCTTGTTGCCCGAGAGGCTCATCCAGCCAATGCGGTAGCCTGCGACCATGTGGCTCTTTGAGAGGCCGTTGAACGTGATGCAGAACAGGTCGGGTGCGAGGCTCGCGATCGAGACGTGCTGCACGCCGTCCATGCAGAGGCGGTCGTAGATCTCGTCCGAGAAGATCATGAGCTGGTTCTCGCGGGCGATGCGGACGATTCCCTCGAGGACCTCGCGCGGGTACACGGCACCGGTCGGGTTGTTCGGGTTGATGATGACGATGGCCTTGGTCCGCGGCGAGACCTTGGCGCGGATGTCATCGAGGTCGGGAGTCCAGTCCTCCTCCTCGTCGCAGATGTAGTGCACGACCGTGCCGCCGGCGAGCGTGGCGCAGGCGGTCCACAGGGGGTAGTCGGGGCTCGGGATGAGGATCTCGTCGCCGTTGTCGAGCAGGGCACTCATGCAGAGGTTGATGAGCTCCGAGACGCCGTTGCCCGTGTAGATGTCGTTCATGCCGACGTCGGGGATGCCCTTGATCTGGTCGTACTGCATGATGGCCTTGCGCGCCGAGAAGAGGCCCTTGCTCGCCGAATAGCCCTCGCAGTCGGTGAGCTGGTTGCGCATGTCGTAGACGACCTCGTCGGGCGTGCGGAACCCGAAGGGTGCGGGGTTGCCGATGTTGAGCTTGAGGATGTGCGTACCGTCCTCCTCCATGCGGTTGGCCTCGTCGACGACGGGGCCGCGCACGTCGTAGAGGACGTTGTCGAGCTTGGTGGACTTGTTGAAGGTGCGCATGGTGGTGCCTCTCTCGCGAGTTGGTTTCGTGGTCACGTTCACGGTCGCTGGCGCGTACTCGGGTCCCGTCCCGGAGAGCCAATCCTCCGAGACGCCCAGAGCCGAGGCGAGAAACGCCATGATGCCCGCACGAGGCACGGTCTTTCCGCTCAGGTACTGGCTCACCTGACTCTTGCCGAGCTTTACTCCCTGCTCGGAGGCCATGCGAACGAGGTCGACCTGCTTGAGGCCGCTCTCGCTCATCGCCTTTCCCAGCCTGGATGCAAAGCTCGTCTCGGACATCTCACTCCAGAAGTTCAATTTAAGAATCGTAAGTTCAATTTTACTTGGTGGTTCAATTTATGGGACAGCATAGCACTCACCAGAGCGCGCTCGAACGACAGGTTCAATTTTCGTGAAAGTTCAACGAGACATCGCATGCCACCCTCTGCCAGACGTATGAATCCGACGCCAGGTGCGGCACCAATGACGTCAAAGGATCCTTCCGGCTTATTGGCACCGACCCGCAGGCCGTCTACCTGGGCGTACCGATAAGGTCCTTTTGTCTCGTCGGCGTTTGCCCAGTTGGGCCGTCCGCAAAAACGTCAAAGGATCCTTCGAGGCTTTTGGCACCTGCCCGTCGGAGGGTGGCCCTTTGGCTGCCAAAGGGCGTTGGCACCTTTGGCAGGCTGAACGTCCCGCTAGTTCCAGGTGCCGCCCGCCTCCTCGATGGTGGCGATGGGGTCGGGACCCTCATAGGGGCTCGCGTCCTCGGTCTTGACGAGGCGAATCCAGTCATGTTCGAGCACGAGCGCCGCCGCGTCCGAGATGTACACAGCCAGGCGACCGCCGCCGCAGCCGAACGTGGCGCAGCCGTCCTCGCCGATGGTGACCTTTCCCTCGTCGCCCAAGACGCAGTCCCATACCTCGCCAGCATGGGATGCGCCGACGCACATGGACTTCTCGCCCCCGTCCTTGTAGGTGAGAAGGACCGCAGCACCCGAAAGGATGTGCTCGTCTCCCTCGCGCGTCCACCCGATGACGTCAGGGTCATCGAGGTAGTCGCGCTGTATGCCGAAGGCAAAGCGGCGCCGAAGCTCCATGAGGAGGGGAAGCTCGCGCACGGCGGGAATCCCGCCGTCGTTGGGCATGCCGTAGAGGTCCCCGTAGAACACGCAGGGATAGCCAGCCTCCCGCAGCAGGATGAGCGCGTATGCCGAGGGCTTGAACCAGGGTTCGATGAACGACTGGAGCGCCTGGCCGGGCTCGGTGTCGTGGTTCTCGACGAAGGTCACCGCATGTACGGGGTCGGTCGAGACGAGCGTGCCGTCGAAGATCTTGGAGAGGTCGACGTTTCCGTTCGAGCAGCTCGCCTCGAAGAGGTGGTAGTGCAGCGGCACGTCGAAGAGGCTCATCGTCTTCTCGTCGCCGAGATAGGAGACGAGGTCGTCCACGCGCGGCGACCAGTACTCCCCCACGGAGAAGAGCTCCCTGCCCGTGGCCTCGCGGAGGTCGGAGAGCCAACGCAGGTAGAAGTCGCGACTCATGTGCTTGAGCGCGTCGAGGCGGAAGCCGTCGACGCCCGTCTGACCGAGGTACCAGCGTCCCCAGTGAATCAGCTCCTTGTAGACCTCGGGGTCGGTGAGGTCCACGTCGCAGCCCATGAGGTAGTCGAAGTTGCCGTTGTCGACATGGTCGACGTCCTCGTCCCAGTGCTTCCCGTCAAAGAGGAAGACGGACGAGCGCTTCTCCAGCTCGTCCCAGTCGGTGCCGTGGAAACGTCGCCAGTCCCACCGAAAGCGCGAGTGGCGGCCCCTCCGTCCCGGGAAGGTGAAATGGGTCCAGGCGGAGATGACGCGCGGATCGGCGACGGTCTCGTTTCGATTGGCGGGGTCGCACTCCGTGGCGAGGACCTTCTCGAGCTTGTCCGCGCCCATGCGATGGTTGAGCACGACGTCACCGAGCGTCTGAACGCCCGCGTCCCTCAGGGCGCTGACCGCGCGGACGTACTCGTCCTTGGTGCCGTATTTGGTGGCGACGCCACCCTTCTGGTTGAACTCGCCGAGGTCATAGAGGTCGTAGACGCCATAACCCACGTCATTGGAGCCCCCCTCCCCCTTGTAGGCGGGTGGAAGCCATATCGAGGTGATGCCTTCGGTCGCGAAGCGCTGAGCGCTCGCGGCAAGACGGTTCCAGTGATTGCAGTCGGAGGGCAGGCTCCACGAGAAGCCCTGAAGCATGGTCCCGTTCATGAGACCTCCTTTGGCAGACCGAGACGCGAACGAGAAAGAGAGCGGGCCTCGGGTTCCATAGCCGATGCTTCTCTGTTCTTTCCCTCTGAGCCACGATCTGAGCGTCTCTCGTTGACAATTCACAGTTTGCCGAATATAGTGTACTTATCGTATATATACACTTAGAGCGTGAGAACCAGGACTCACCGTGGACATCATCATTTCGAACGCGAGCAACAAACCGATCTACGAGCAGATTGTCTCACAGGTGAAGGCCGCGATTCTCACGGGAGCGCTCGCACAGGGCGAGATGCTGCCTTCCATCCGCTCGCTCGCGAACAGCCTCCGCATCAGCGTCATCACCACCAAGCGAGCATACGCCGAGCTCGAGGCACAGGGCTTCATCGACACCGTCCAAGGCAAGGGGAGCTTCGTCACCGGCGGCAACGTGGAGCTCCTTCGCGAGGAGCGCATGCGTCAGGTCGAGCTCCTCCTCTCACAGGCAATCGACAAGGCAGGGTCCATGGGCATCACCGTCACCGAGCTGCACGAGATGCTCGACACGCTCGCAGAGAGCGACTAGGAGGCAGACATGGGTCACTTCGTCAACATGGAGGGCGTCACCAAGCGCTACGCGGGCTTCTCGCTCGAAGGAGTGAACCTCGTCATCGACCCTGGAGAGGTCGTCGGGCTCATCGGTCGCAACGGCGCGGGCAAGACCACGCTCATCAAGTCGCTTCTCGGCATCGTGCACACGGACGGAGGCACCGTCACCCTCCTCGGGGAGACGGGGGTCTGCTCCCCCGCCACGCGGGAGCACCTGGGCGTCATCCTGGACACCTGCCCCTTCGTCGACGAGATGCGCGTCTCCGACGTGGCGTTTCTCGGCAAGGTCAGCTATCCCGGATGGGATGGTGCCAGGTTCGAAGAGCTCTGCCACGCCTCCGGACTTGACGGACGCAAGCAGGTCGAGAAGCTCTCGCGCGGCATGGGCATGAGCCTCCAGATGGCGTTCGCCCTCGCGCACGACCCGCAGCTCCTCGTCCTTGACGAGCCGACGGCAGGTCTCGACCCCATAGCCCGCGAGGAGGCGCTCGACGCCCTCCGGGACTTCATGGACGACGACCGGGCAATCCTCATCTCGAGTCACATCACCACCGACCTCGAGCACATCGCAGATCGCATCGTCTGCATCGACGAGGGCAGAATCGTCTTCGACATCCCCAAGGATGACATCTGCGATACTGCCGGCATCGCGCGCTGTCGGACCGAGGAAGTCGATGCCGTGGTCGGAAGCGGGCTCGCGGGCTCCCCCGTCCACATGCTGCGCGGCGCCTTCTCGACGGACGTCTTTGTCCCCGACCGCCACACGTTCGCACGGACATTCCCCGAGGTGACCCTCGACCGCGTCACGATCGAGAAGTACATGACCCTGGTTCTGAAGGGAGAGACACGATGAGAAGGATGCTCCTTTGCGATCTCGCCGTCATTCGCCGGCAGCTGCCGCGAGTCATGCTCTCGACGCTGTTCGTCGTGGCGATACTCTGCATCGCTGTCCCGGAGAGCGGGGGCGTCATCCCGGCGGTCATCATGATGGGCGTCTATTTCGTCACCATGACGCTCGCGGCGTTTGACGACAGGCGCGGATGGGCGGCGTTTCGTCTTGCGCTCCCCCTCTCGCGCAGGGACGTCGTGCTCGGCCGCTACGCGACCACCATGGTCGTCTGCCTCGCCTTCGCGGTGTTCGGCATCGCGCTCTCGACGGTCCTAGCGCAGGTCGCAGCCGCGCCGGACGTCGAGGGCACACTCTTGCTCGCGGTGGTCGGAATGGCCTTCACCCTCACGTACATGGCCATCGTGCTCCCCATCTACTTCAGAGTCGGAGCGACGCGGGGAGCCCGCATCATCTCGATGCTCATGTTCATGATTCCCCTCGCCGTGGTCGGTTTCGGGGATGCCTCGGTGGTCGCCGGGCTCATCACAGGGAGAGAATTCCTCGCCTTGTTCCCTGTGGTGGCATTCGCGTTCTTTGGCGCAAGCGCGATCTTCTCGCTGCGTCTCTATGACAGTCGAGACCTGTAGTCTCAAAGTTGCGCTTGCATCGCCTCTCCCCCGCGGTTAACGTGGAGAGGTCGTCGTGATGGCGAGAGGGAGAAGGCGTGGACGAGCAGAACGACACGCACTCGAACGTGAGACCGGACGGGCAGCGCGAGCAGCCCGCCGAGGATTGCTCAGTCCCCTCGTCAGACCTGCCGCTCAAGCATTTCGCCCTGCTCTACTGCCTTGCGATTGCCGCCATCGCTGTGATCATCGTGCTCGTGACGACGCTTCCCGTGCCAGGGAAAAAGGCCGAGGAGGAGTCGCCCTCTGCGGAGAGGACGACCGTCGTCGAGGAACGGGAGCCTTCGTCAGCCGACTAGCCCCTCCTATGCCGCGAGCTCCGTCGGCCAGACGCAGTCGGAGGGCATCGTGGCGTTGCCTGAGGCGATGTCCGAGGGGATTGAGTCATCCGCTGCCATGAGCTCGTCAAGGGTCACGAACGTGTAACCGTCGTTCTGGAGCGCCTGGATAATCTGCGGCAGCGCCTCGACGTCCTCGTCCCTGTTGCCGCCACCGTCGTGCATGAGGATGATTGCGCCGGAGTACGCGTTGTTGACGACGTTCGACACGATCGCGCTAGATCCCGGAAGGCGCCAGTCCTCGGAGTCAATGTTCCAGATGAACGAGGCGGAGATGCTTCCCTGGGTGAGCAGCCAGGTGTCGTCGGTGAAGGAGCCGTAGGGCGGGCGAATTATCGTGGTGCTCGTACCAGATGCGCTGTTGATGCTCGCGAAGGCCTTCGTAATCTCGGAGTAGACGTCGTCTCCGGAGAGGGCCGTGAGCTGCTGGTGGTCATAGGTATGGCTCGCCACCTGGCAGCCTGCGCTGATGCAGGCCTTCTCGAGGTCCGGATACGTCTCAGCGCTCTGCCCGAGGTTGAAGAACGTCGCCTTGGCGCCATACTGCCCGAGGATGTCGAGATACTGCTGGGTGTACTTAGAGGGGCCATCGTCGAAGGTGAGCGCGATGAGCTTTCGGCCGTCCTTGAAGTTGAAGTTGTGCTTGACGATGATAGCGTCCTGGGCCTCCGTGACCACATCGACGTCGACCGTCTCGCCCGAGGTCGTTCCTACGTTCACATGCTTCTGTCCGACCTTGCCCCACTGCGCGACATAGGTGATGGCGCCAGCGGTCCCCTGAACCTCGAGCTTGGGTTGGACGTCGACGAGCTGCACCTCGTAGCCCTCGGTTGTGTCGGATCCGTTGGAGAACTCGTAGGACTGGCCGTCGCTCACCCTCGTGGTGCCGATCTGGTCTTGCGTGAGCGAGACGCCGTTGAGGCTCGCCTCGTAGGGATCGCCCCCACCTTCGGTGATCACGTTTCCGCCGACGCTCATGAAGTTGCCTGGCGTGAGCTGGAGGCCCGCCGTCGAGACGAGGTCGTCGAGAGACGAGCCGACCTTGATCGAGACGCTCGATTCATTGACCATGACGTCGACGGAGCGGTTGTTCCAGACGTGGAGGCCCACGACGCCCGCTATCACGAGGACGACGAGAACGATGACGCCAACGAGCGCATGCTTGCTCGAATGCCACGGAGTGAACTCGACCTCAGGGGAATACGCCGAGACGTCCTCTCCCGAGATGAGGGAGAATCCCTCGCGCTTGGGCTTGGGCTTGGACTCGAACCGCGGCTCTGGCTCGAACTTCGGCTCGGGTTCGGGCTCTGGCTCATGGTTCATCTGCTCGAAATCCTCGCTGTGCCGCGCGCCCGAGTGCCGTGGCGCGGAGTGCCGATACGACGCCGGCTCCACGCGCGTCTCCGCGACCTCGTCGGCATGAGACGCGGTCGGGAACGTCGACTCGTGGTGGATGGCCTGGTCCCGGGCAGTGCCCGCCAACCTGACGGAGCCCCTCCTGCCGACGACCTCCGGAACGCTAGAGCGAGACGTCACCGGCAGAGGCTCCCTCGACGTTCCGCGTACCTGTCGGTTGGCTGGCATGGCTTCATGCTCGGCAGGCTCCTCGGCACGAGACTCGACAGGGGAGTTCTCGTTGCTGGATGTCCTGGTATTTGCTTTTTTCATCCACCCTGGGACGTCAGACGTCGAATGATGGGAGTCACTTCTCGGGGTTCCGGAGCGAGGCGTGGGACGATTCTGATTCATGTGTGCTGCGCATCCTTGTAACGCTTTTTCTACTACTAACAGTTATACACGTGTAGGGCAGTAGCGTTCCCCTGCAAGTCAAGACCTGAACAGAGGTTTGACAATTGTCAAGTCATCTGAAAAGGCGGCAAGGCCGTTATCCAGGGCTTCTCGCCAGAAATAGCAGGACCCACCCCTCGGGTCTTGGCCCGTGACCTTTGGGGCAAAATCGGAAAACCTGGAGAATGAACCTGTCCCCTTTTCCAGGTTTCCCTGCTAGTGACCCTTGATCGACTCGAGGAACTCCTTGGCGCGAGCGGTCTGGGGATGGTCGAAAAACTCGTCGGGGGTGTTCTCCTCGAGAATCTGACCGTCCGCCATGAAGACCACACGGTTGGAGACGCGACGCGCGAAGCTCATCTCGTGCGTGACCACGACCATCGTCATGCCCTCGCGCGCGAGGCTCGTCATGACGTCGAGGACCTCGTTGATCATCTCGGGGTCGAGGGCGGACGTGGGCTCGTCGAAGAGAATCGCCTTGGGATGCATGGCCAGCGAGCGTGCGATGGCCACGCGCTGCTGCTGGCCGCCCGAGAGCTGAGCGGGCACCTTGCCCGCCTGCTCGGCCACCCCGACGCGCTTGAGCAGCTCCATCGCCTCGGCCTCCGCCTGCGCCTTGGGCACGTGCTTGACCTCGGTGGGGCCGAGCGTCACGTTCTCGAGGATGCTCTTGTGAGCGAAGAGGTTGAAGCTCTGGAACACCATCCCGACCTCGGCGCGCAGGGCGGCGAGGTCCTTCCCCTCCTGGGGTAGCGGGCTGCCGTCGACGAGGATCTCGCCAGAGTCGATGGTCTCGAGGCGGTTGATGGTTCGGCACAGCGTGGACTTGCCGGAGCCGGACGGGCCGATAACGACGACGACCTCGCCCTTGTCGACGGAGAAGTTGATGTCCTTGAGCACGTGCAGCTGGCCGTAGTGCTTGTCGACGTGCCTGAGCTCGATGATAGGGGTGGCCATGACGCTCTCCATTCGATGGGACGACGCTCGGACTTAGACGGGGTTCTCCTCGGTACGTGCGATGATCTTGGTTCCCGACCTTCGCGCGACGTAGATGGAGGCCTGGTTGATGGCGTAGTTGATGAGAACGTAGATGACGGCCACGACGAAGTACACGGAGACGAGCGCGTCGTAGTTGCTAATGAGGACGCGACCGTTCTGGAGGATGTCGGGGAAGCTCACGACGTAGGCGACCGAGGTGTCCTTGACGACCACGACGAGCTGCGAGATGAGCGACGGGATGACGTAGCGGATGGCCTGGGGAAGCACGATCTTGCGCATGACCTGGCCGTCGGTGAGACCGATCGAGAGCGCGGCCTCGACCTGGCCCTTGGGCACCGCGTTGACGCCGGCGCGAAAGACCTCGGCGAGCACGCCGGACGCCGTGAGCGAGATGGGCAGGGCTAGCATCCAAAACGAGGGAATCTTGAAGCCGTACCCCGGAAGCACCAGGAAGAAGAAGTAGATGAGGAGCAGCGAGGGGATGCCGCGGAAGAAGTTGATGATCACGCGGAAGATCGTGCTCACGGCCTTGTTCTTGCTGATGCGGCCGAGCATGAAGAGGACGCCGAGCACGAGCGCGATAGCACCCGCCGTGAGGGCGACCTCCATGGTGCCCGCGAAGCCCTCGAGGAGGAACCGCCAGGTGGTCCACTTGCCGAAGAACGACCAGTACTTCGAACTGAACTGCCCCTGTCGGTACAGCCGCATGACGACCCAGGCGACGATGGCGACAAGGACGACGGACGAGATGATGGTGCCCACGAGGATGTGGCGCTTCGTCTTGGGGCCGGGAGCCTCATAGAGCGCGTCTCGCATGGACATGCTGTCTGCAGGTGCGCTCATCGCAGGATCCTCACTTTCTTGTCAATCCTGTTTCCGGCAAGGCCGATCACGAACGCCGTGCCCGCGTAGCAGAGCGCCGAGATCACAAACGGCAGGATGCCGCCCACGTCCCTCGTATTGATGTACGAGACCATGCCCGTGAGCTCCTTCGGGTTGAGAGGAACCTGAGAGCCGAGTGCGGTGGTGAGAAGGACGGCGATGAAGAGGTTCGTCATGGGCAGGACCGCTGACCTCAGGGCCTGCGGAACGATGACGTCCTTGATGATCTGACCGAAGGAGAGCCCGATCGAGCGCGCGGCCTCGATCTGACCGACGCCTATCGTGTTGATGCCGGTCATGAAGTTTTCCGAGCCGAAGGCAGAGGCGACGAGAACCACCACGAGAATGACGCAAGTTCGCTCGCTCCATACGATTCCGAGATAGGGGAAGGCGTAGTAGAAGAACACCAAGAGCGAGATGCCCGCGATGTTGCGGAAAATCTGGACGTAGACGTCGCCGACCTTGCGCAGAGGCGCGATGGGGCAGACCCGCATGATGGTGATCACGAGCGCGAGCAGCATGCAGCACACGAAGGAGATGAGCGTCATCCCCCAGGTGTTGAGAAGCGCCTGCAGGTACATCCCACCATAGGTCTCGAACAGATACGAAACGCTCATTGCCACCTCCGCTTAGAGAAAGGGGAGTCCTCGTGTGTAAAGGCACGGGGGCTCCCCTTGGCACGAGCCATACATACGGAGCGTACCCGCTCACTCCGTCGGGAACGGTCGTGGAGCGAGGAAGCCAGGGCTGCGACGCTCCGGCTACGCACCGATCGTGGGCGGCTCGGGAGCCTCGGTCTGACCGGTGCGGTCACCGATGCAGACCTTCCAGAGCTGCTTCCACACGCCGTCGTCCTCGACCTTCTGGAGGAAGGCGTTGACGAAGTCGACCGCGTCGGAACCCTTGGCGAGGCCGATGCCGTAGGGGTCATCCGGGCCGATGGTCTCGCTGACCAGACGATACTTTCCCGGGTTCGCGACGATGGAACCCTCCTGGAGCGTCTCGTCGATGACGTAGGCATCAACACGACCCTGCTCGAGGGCAGCGCGAGCCTCCTCGTCGGTGCTGTACTCGGAGAGGACCGCCTTGGGCGCGACCTCCTCGACGATCGAGGGGCCTGTCGAGCCGGACTGGACGGCCACGTTCTTGCCGTCGAGGTCAGCGGCGGAGTTGATGTCAGTGTTGCTCGCCATGACGAGGATGCCCTGGTGGGCGGTGAAGTAGGGACCGGCAAAGTCGATGAGCGCCTTGCGCTTGTCGGTGATCGAGTAGGTCGCGAAGACCGCGTCGACCTGGTCGTTCTGGAGGACCGACTCACGGGTGTCAGAGGTGACCTGCGTGAAGTCGAACTTGGTGGCATCCCCGAGGATGTAGGCGGTCAGGAGCTGGTAGAGGCCAGCGTCAAAGCCGCGGAGCGTGTTGTCGGTCTCGTCGAGATAGCTGAAGAGCTCGGACGTGCGCGTGGAGCCGACGCGAAGGGAGCCGGCGGACTTGACCTTGGATGCCCACTCGGACGCGGAGATGACGGAGGCGTCGGCAGCCTCCCCGGCCTTGATGATGGCATCGAAGGCGTCCTTGTCGATGGCACCCTCGGAGGAGCTGGCGCTCGTGCTGGACGACGTTGACGTGCTGGTGCCGCTGTCTGAGCTGTCGGAGCAGCCGGCGAGACCGGCGAGCACGACGGCGTTGGCGCCGGCGATGATTGCCTGTCGCCTGTTCAGGATGATGTCGTTGAGTGCCATGGGTAGAATCCTTCCTCTTTGGCTGGGCTGACGTCGCTCGTGACGCCAACTCCCAAGAACCCCGTATGTTTTAAGATAAGCTACATATTCCCCGCGCATGGCAAACATACACGTCTGGAAATGGACGTTTAACGCCCGGACCCATGGACGATACCTTGCAGTTTCCCTAAGGCACGCGGAGTCCGGGCTCGGTCATGAACAGGCCGAGACAGATGAGCGCGTTGTATGTGTGCTTCTTCTTCATGCTTACAAATCCTAGCTGCTCGCTAGGTTTTGTCAACGGCCTTTCTCTCCGGACGCCCTGACTGGGGAGGTTCGCGGCCGATGCCAAAAGCCCCAAAGGATCCTTTGACGTTATTGCGGACGGCCCAACTGGGCAAACGTCGCCGAGACAAAAGGGGCTTATCGGTACCCCCTGGTAGACGGCTCGCGGGCCGTACCAATAAGCCAGAAGGATCCTTTGACGTTATTGGCACCGGCTCCTCAAGGCCGCAGCTCACGAGCCAGACCGCCATGACTCACCGCGAGAAGTCCGAAATCGCCTCCGCCACGGTACCCACGAGCACGTCCGCATGGGAGCGAACGTCCTCCGGCGAGCGTTTGAAGGTATACGCGACGTCCGCCTCGTCGAGAAGAGGCACGTCGTTGAACGAGTCCCCGATTCCCGCCGTGGTGCCCACGCCAAACCTGTCCCGCACGCACGCGAGACCCGTCCCCTTGGAGCAGCCCAGCGGCACCACGTCGACGCTCTCTCTGTTCTGGAACGCTGCGGCGACGTCGGCAAACCGTTCGTTGATCATCGTCACCGCCCGCGAGGCGGCATCAGGACTCCGGAAGCCCATCGAGATGCCGTGGATGTCGCAGGGAACCTCCTCCGCCGAGCGGACGGACCTGATGAGTGACCTCATGATGAGAGGAATCGCCCCGAAGCCGTAGTACGCCTCGTCGGTCGAGAACATGACCCTCCTGGCGGATGGCCTGCACGCCTCGCAGATGCGACCGGCGATCTCATGAGAGAGCCCGTGATTCTCGATGAGCCCTCGCTCGCCGTCATAGACCTGCGCCCCGCTGAGCGTGATGCAGAAGTCCAGATGAAGGCTGTCGGGAATCGTGTCACGAATGGCAACCATGGCGCGGCCGGTGCAGAGGCCAAAGAGGCCGCCCACCTCCTGATATGCCGAGATCGCCGCAAGATCGCCCCGCCGGTACGACAGGGGGCCGAGTCCCACGCGGAGGGTCCCGTCATAGTCGCTTGCAAATGCCGTTCTCGTGTCCATTCATGACTCCCCACACGATGCGATCTTGTCTGCCCGCTCAAACGGACACCCCTACGAGAGTATTTCTTCGAGAGCCGTCCGTGCCACCTGTCGAGAAGGACGAAAAAAGAACCACAACGCATGCCTCGGAAAGGCGGCGTGGCTGGCGGGGGATATACTTCCTCGTCAGAGGCAGGCGACGATGCCGAGAGATTCCCCGCTCCCGAAGATCCACCCTTCACTCGGAGGCACGAACATGGGCGCATGGACGTTGGACGAGAAGTACGCTCCTCCCTTCCGAGAGATACGAGCCTTGGTCGACAGCGGCTCCCTGGACAGGACCATCTGTGACTACTGGGAGCGCAACGGCCTCGAGCGATGCCTCAAGGCCATCTCCTCGGGCCTCATGGCCCCGTCCGACCTGCCCTACAGCTTCGGTTTCCTCATGAACCCCCTGTGCTACTGTCGGTTCCTCGGAGTCACTCTCGACTTTGAGCGCTACACCTGGGGAGACTTCCTCCCGATGCCCGAGCAGGGGGTCCGCTTCCTGGAGGAGCTGAGCCTGTACCGGGCAGGAAAGGACCCCGAAAGCGACACGGGCCTGCCGTGGCTCTTCCAGAGAGGTACGGCACTGCGCAAGAAAGCCAGCGTCGAGCAGAAGCGCACGCTCTTTCGGCTCTTTGACGTCACGGAGCAGACGGCCTTTGCCGAGCAGTACCTGTGCCCGCCCGAAGGCTGCATCTATCCCCGCATCAGGTTGGGCAAGGCGTACGGCAACGGTCGTCTCGTCACCCTGACCATCCCACTGCCAGAGGGGATGGAGCTCAGGGCGATGCCGGGACAGACCTGCCACCTGACGCTTCCCGATGGTTCGGCGGCAGTCCTCACGCTCCGAGCCGAGCAGAACGACAGGGTGGATGAGCTGTCCGCCTCGGGGTACGTGGAGCATTACACGCCCCGAGACGTGCCGACTCGGTTCAAGGTCTGGCAGCACGTGACGGCCAGCCAAGCGGCGATCGGCTGGCTCGTGACTCACGACGACGCTGATGGCCTCTTCTGCCTGTCCGACCCCACGCTCCCTCACTGGGCGCCCTTCATGGCATGGTTCGAGAAGGAGCGAAGGGGCCTGCTCGAGGGCAGCGCCCAAACGCTCTCCCGGAAGGGAGAGGCGCTCATGGATGAGCTCTCGAGCATCGCAGCCGAGGGGTAGAACCGCTCGCAGGGTCTCAGAGGGCGAGGTCCCAGTACGTGACGCTCGCGCCGGCAGCATCCACCGAGAGACCGTAGCGGGTCGGGTAGTAGCGAGTCGAGAAGCACAGCTCACCGTCGTTGACGAAGACCTCGATGGACGAGACGTCACCGATAATGCGAACGTCACGAAGCCGGTCGAGCTTCTCGAAGCGGACCTTGCGTCCGGCACCCACCGAATCCTTGTCGGGGTTCACGAAGCGCAGCTCGAAGATGCCGTTGTCCCAGGTAATCACGAGCTCGTCGGCAATCTCGACCCGCAGCGCGTTGCCCTGCTCGTCGATGCCCTCGACCTTGAGGTCGAAGGTGCGAGCTCCGTCATGCACGAGGCTCCCCGTGGAGGTCTCCTCGTTCGCATGACAACGGTCGAGTTCGCGAACGGGACTCTGGAGCACGCGGCCGTTTCGCGCGGTGATCTCGCGCGGGATGGTAAAGCAGTGCTGCCAGCCGTCCCGGACGGTCGGGTTGACGTACTCCTTGGTGTCGGGCATACCCATCCAGCCGATGAGGATGCGACGACCGTCGTTGGCCTTGAACGTCTGCGGGGCGTAGAAGTCGAAGCCCGCGTCCCAGAGCGCGAACGGCGAGAGGCGGCACTCGCCATGGATGTCGCCGCGAAGCACGAAGTAGCCGGACTGGTAGACATTGCGACGTTCCCACTCGGGACCGGTGAGGCCCTGCGGGGAGACCGAGAGCACCTTGACCTCGGGCGCATGCGCGCGATCCCCGTCATCGACGAGCTCGAAGTAGTCGGGGCACTCCCACATGTAGCCGAAGGGATACTCGGTGGTCACGCGGTTCCGGAGGGTCCACTTCTCGAGGTCGACCGACGAGAAGACGAGCACCTCTCCCCTGTCGTCCTTCCTGCGCGCGCCCTGGACCATGAGGTACTCGTCGCCCGCTCGCCACACCTTGGGGTCGCGGACGTGCTCGGTGTCGTCCTCCGGGTAGTCGTCGTTCGTCATGACGACCTGCTTGGGACCAAAGGTGAAGCCGTCCTCGCTCATGACGTGGACGGTGTTCGCCTCGCGACCGCGCTTGACGTAGTCGTATCCGTACTCGTCCTCGCGCTTGACGTTGCCGGTGTAGAAGACGTGCATCACCCCGAACTCCACGAAGGCGCAGCCGGAGTACACGCCGGAGACGTCGAAGGGCTGGTCGGGATAGAGGGCCGTGCCCTCGTAGGACCAGTGCACGAGGTCGTCGCTCAGGGAGTGGCCCCACATCTTGACGCCGCCCTCGGCATTGAAGGGCGAGTACTGGAAGTAGGCGTGATAGGTGTCGCCCAGCTGGCAGAGGCCGTTGGGGTCGTTGAGCCATCCGACGGGCGGCACGAGGTGGAAGTCCTGCTCGAACCTGCCGGGGGTGGCGGCGCGCTCGGCCACCTGGCGAAGGGCGTTCAGATCGCTGGCAAGGGGGTTACTCATGGCGGGCTCCCTGGATTCTCGTCGGTAATCGCATCAAGAGAGATGATACAGACCCGAGGGACCGTCGGCATCCCAAAGCGGTCGGGGGTCATCATTGGTTCACCTTTGGATGGCGTCGGCCGCTGGCGCGCTTCTTTCAGCAAACCTCTCGGGTTGTGCTTTTTCAGACATGCCAGCGCGGGGCGTGTACCCTCTTGAAAAGCGACGAGGAGGGCGGCATGGCATACGACATGAGATCTCTCACGAGGCGAGAAGCCCTTGCGTTCGTCTCCCTGGCCCTCTCTGCCGGAGCCAGCACGTCGCTCCTCTCGGCCTGCTCGTCTGCCGGCGCCTCGGACATGGCCGGCAGCGAGACCGGAACCTCGCAGCTCACGATCACCTTCCTCGAGGTCGGCAAGGCGGATTCGTTCGTCCTCGTGACCGACCACTCCTGCGTCGTGATCGACACGGGGACAGCCAAGACCGCGCAGGACGTCGTGGACTCGATCAACGGTCTCGGAGTATCCACCATCGACGCCCTCATCGTCACGCACTTCGACCAGGACCACGTCGGTGGCGCGGCGACGATTCTCAAAGACCTCTCCGTGAAGGCCGTCTACACCACCTACCAGTCGAAGGACTCAGACGCGATCGACGACTACCTCGCGGCGCTCGACGATGTCGGCCTCACGGCCACGGAGGTCGATACCACCATGGCGCTGACCATCGACGGCGTGACCTACGTCATCCATCCGCCCGACAGCTCGTCGTACGACAAGGACGAGAGCAACAACTCCTCACTCGTCACGCGCGTGACGCTGGGCGACACGAACCTTCTCTTTGCCGCCGACGTCGAGTCCGAGCGCATTCGGGAGCTCGTGGCTGACGGCACGGACCTCTCGTGCGACCTCCTCAAGGTGCCTCACCACGGCATCTACGAGGACGCCACCGACGAGCTCGTCTCCGCGGCCTCGCCCACCTACGCGGTCATCACCTCGAGCAAGGACCAGAGGGAGGATGACGAGACGGTCTCTGCTCTCGAAGAGGCGGGCGCGCAGGTCTATCTCACCCGCAAGGGGGTCGTCACCGCCGTGACCGACGGCTCCACCCTCAGCGTCTCGCAGGAGTAACATCACTGATACGGATCCCGTACGAACGCAAAGGAACCCCTGAGCAGACATGGACTTCTTCCAGATCGTATTCCTCGCATTCGCGGCCGTCGGCGTGGTCGGGGGCATCCTCTTCCTGCGTTCGAGCGGCAAGCGGCTCGGCGACAGCAGACGGTTCTTCCACGTGCTCTCCCTCTGGTGCTTCCTCATCGCCCTTCTCGCGGTTCTCGCCATCTTCTCGGTGATTCCCGGCGACTACCTGCCGGGGTCGGTCCTGCTCGCCACGGGCTTCCTGCTGCTCGTTGCCGGGATATCCTGCATTCACGGCTACTCGCGCGAGTTTCCCAACGTCGTGAGCGGGAAGTGCCTCCGAATCACCGTCATCGACTCACAGCCGACGCCTGAGTTCACCTTCGTGCTCCACGGAAAGCGCCACCACATGCTCACCGACGACGGAGACCTCGCCGAGGAGATTCATCGCGGAGACGTGCGGGACATCTACGCCAGCGACGGCGAGAACCCCCACATCCGGCTTTCCACGAAGGGGAGCAGGGGAATTGGGATCTTCTTCCTCGTCTTCGGCATCATCCTCACGAGCCTCGGGCTGCTGTTTATCCTCTGGTAGCGGCCGGACTTGTCGGCACCACTCCTGGCACCCTCTTTCACGAGCCGGACAACTCACCTGAATACCGACGTCCTTTGTGACTTCGCCTGCACGAGGGAAGAGGATGCCCTTCCGTGGGTACCATCCAACTACTCACAGAACGACCTCCAGGAAAGGCACCCATGAGCGAACCCACCGAGATCGTCACCGCCGACGCTCTTGCCACCACCGCACGGCAGGGCGTGCCCATCATCCAGTCGAAGCTCCGCCACAACATCCTCAAGATGCCCGAGGCGATCGACGAGGCGAGCGGCATCAAGATCTTTGGCCGTACCATCAAGAGCCTCGTCTTCACCACCGACCTCGCCATCATCAAGAACTGCGACGCCGACGCGGTCTTCGCGGTCTACCCGTTCACGCCCCAGCAGTCCATCAGCGACGCGATCATCAAGGCGTCGAGCATCCCCGTCTTCTGCGGCTGTGGTGGCGGGACCACGCACGGCGTCCGCACGGTCTCCCTCGCGCGCGACGTGGAGTGCCAGGGGGCGATGGCCGTCGTCCTCAACGCGCCCATCTCGAACGTCAACCTCAAGGCCGTGGCCATGTCGGTCGACATCCCCGTGGTCATCACCGTGGTGAGCTCGGAGACCAACATCCCGGAGCGCGTGGCGTCGGGCGCGGCCATCGTCAACGTGGCGGGCGGCAAGGACAATGCCGCCCTCGTGCGACGCATCCGCGAGAAGAACCCCGACGTTCCCATCATCGCCACAGGCGGGCGCACCAACGAGTCGGTCCACGACACCATCGTGGCGGGCGCGAACGCGATCACCTATACGCCGCCGAGCACCGCAGAGCTGTTCTCCACGATGATGACCCAGTACCGCGACGATTCGTCCCAGCCACAGCAGCGAGACTACAATGTCTCCCAGATCCTGCGCGCCGTCGGGGCGCTGCGACAATAGCCTGCGAAGGGGCGAGGACATGACCACGCTCTTCATAGATGCCGATGCGTGCCCCGTCACGAAGGAGGCGCTCGCCGTCGCCCGCTCCGAGGGTGTGCCCTGCGTCATCGCGGGCAACTCCACCCAGAACCTCGAGCGCAGCATCCGCTCGACCGACGCCCGCACGCCCCGCGACGGTTTCTGGGTCCGCACGCTCCAGGTGGGAGTGGGCTCCGACTCGGCCGACTTCGCAATCGTGGAGGAGCTGCACCCGACCGACGTGGTCGTGACGCAGGACATCGGCCTCGCGAGCATCGTGCTCGGCCGCGGCGCCCGCGCCATCGGCGTGCGTGGGCACGTGTACAACCCGCTCACGATCGACTCGATGATGTTCATCCGCCACGAGGAGAAGAAGGTCCGCCGCGCTGGCGGTCGTACGGGAGGACCCGCGGCCTTCGTCGACGAGGATCGCGAGAGATTCTCACGCAACCTCCACCAGCTCATTCGAGACGCACGGGCAACGCGATGACCATCGATGGCGACGAGGTCACGGTCTGGGGCAAGGCCGCCCACTGTCCGATCATCTACCTGCATGTCTTTGAGGGTAATGGCGAGGACGTCTGGACGCAGTGCCAGGGACTCGACTGTCCGCCCTTCTCCCTCGTCGCCGTGAGGGTCCCGGACTGGGACGACGCCATGTCGCCCTGGCCGTGCGAGTCCATCTCGGGCGACGGCCAGAGCTGCGGTGGCCACGCGGCAGACCAGCTGGCACTCCTCACCAGCCGAATCATGCCCAAGGTCGAGGCGACGGTTGGCACGCCTCCCTGGTCGGGCGTCGTCGGTTACTCGCTGGCGGGGCTCTTCGCGGCGTGGACGCCCTTCGCCACGGACGCTTTCGCGCGCGTGGCGAGCGTCTCGGGCTCGCTCTGGTACCCAGGCTTCCTCGACTTCGCACGCGAGCACGGCTTTGTCCGCACGCCCGACCGCGCCTACCTCTCCCTCGGCAGCAAGGAGGCGCACGCGGGCAACCGGCTCATGCGCTCGGTCGGAGAGACGACGCAGTCGTTGTACGAGCTCTACCAGGAGCAATCCGTCGAGACCGCGTTCGAGAAGAACCCCGGCAACCACTTCCACGAGCCTGACCTGCGGACGGCTCGGGGAATCGCCTGGCTCCTCCGGTAGCGGTGCCTTAGGCCAACGAGGCCTCCACGGCGTCGAGGTCCTTCCACCCCTGGAGCTGCACCTGGAGCAGGTCGGACTTCTCCTGGAGGTTATTCCCCTCCGCCAACGCTTTCGAGAACCACGTGAGCAGCAGCGAGAGGGTCCTCTCGGAGTAGGTGCTCAGCTCCCCGCGCGAGTACGTCTCGACGGAGGTGATGCCGGGCCCGTCCTCGTTCGAGCGAAGCGGCCTTCCGTGGCTTCTGAACTTGGGATACCTCTCGGACATGGCCTCTGCCCACTCCATCTCGATCTCGAGCACCCGCTCGACCATCGCCGCCTTCTGGAACGAGATCACCGGCAGCTGGTCCTTGATGGCCGCATACTCATCGGGGCTCGTGCTCTGCATCATGTAGCCGTACTTCTCCGCAAGCGGGTTACGACCCTCCATGCCGGCGTTCGCCAGGTCTTCTTGGTAGCTCTCGAGAGCATCGACAGGCCAGACCGAGAACCACGCCCTTCTCATGATGCCAAAGGTGTCGGGCATGCGCTGGCAGCTCGCCTGACCACCGATGTTGTTGACCGTCTCGAAGAACTCCCATTCCGTCGAGACGATGTCCTCGATAAGCCTCTGCTTGTCATCCATGACTCCCCCATCCATCGAAGCTCGCCTACTCGTACTGCGTGGGAATGCGCGCGAGGTCAGGGTCCGTAATCGTCGCCTGCACCGCCTCGCCGTGCTCCACGAGAAACGTCGAGGTCGAACCAGAGAGGCCCTGGCGCCTGAGCTCGCCGATGATGAGCGCGCAGATCCTCTCGACCACGACCGCCCTGCCGCGGTCGCGAGGGCTCACCTCTCGGAGAAGCCGCGTCCCGGGATCGAGCTCGCCCTCCGCGACCTCCTCCGCCCAGAGCCGCTCGAGCTCAGGGGCGACTCCCGCCGCCAGGAGCGGAAGGTCGCGCATCGCGCGATACGACCACTTGTAGTAGGGCATGTACCTGCGGTTGAGAAGAAACACGAGCTGCATCGCGTCTTGGGCGAAGCGGGCGAGCGCGACCTCCTTGGCGACGACGTCCCCGCGCTGGGCACATCGCAGGAAGTTGTACTGACCGGTCTGCGCCGCCGAGAGACAGCGAGCTGCGATCTTCTTGCGCCGCAGGTCCTCTGGGTAGTACTCCATGAGATGTCGCCGCGTGAGCGAGAACTCCCCGAGCGGGTCGAGAAACACCCGCCCGTTGACTGCCATGGCGAGATTCGTCTCGGGGACGCGCCTCCAGTCGAGCACGCTTCTCGGCCCTTGGGGAAAGCCCGTGAGCATCCGGTAGAACCTGCTGGGCGTCGTCACCGTGTCATGGATGCCATAGTCGCTCACCTGCCTAAACGGCACGCCCGGACAGCTCTCCCAGAGATCGCGCTTCCAGGAGCGCACCTCATCGGCATACGTCTCGTAGTCGGAGTCGGCGAGCCACACGAAGAACTCCACGCCCCAGTCATGGTCACGAGAGACCTCATCGTCAAAGCCGAAGCAGTCCGAGCCGTTGCCCACGAGACCGGCTCCCATGCGCTGCCACTCCAGGGGAAACGCCTGCTTGAGCGATGGGAGTGCCGTCTCGCGGAAGAACTGCTCGCTGAGGTCGAGGGCGTTCATGAGAGCTTGGCGATAACCGCCGCAGCCTGGGCGCGCAGCTCCGCCGCCTCCTCGTCCCTGCCGAGCGCCTCCTGGACCTGTGCCATGCTCCCGAGACACGACGCGTACTCGGAGTTCTCGCCGAAGGTGTCAAGCAGCTGGTCCGCGCATTCGCGGAGCTCCTCCAGTGCCAGCTCGGGCTTACCCTTGCGGAAGTCGATGATCGCCCGCAGGTTGATGGCCGGATACCACGCACGCCCGCCGTCCCTCTCGTCATAGATGGCAAAGGCCTGGTCGGCGAGAGAGGAGGCCTTGTCGAGATCCCCTGCCGAAAGAGCGAATGACGCCAGGTTGACGAGGGAGGACGCCTCGGTCTGCCAGTCGTGGACGGACGAGGTCACGATGACATGCGCCCGCTCGGCACAGGACAGCGCCTCCTCGTGACGACCCATGTCCTGATAGGTGAGACCGAGGTTGTTGAGGGCGCTCGCGTACTCGAACGTGTTCCCCGCGCCCAAGCCGCCGAGAATGCCCATCGCACGCTCGTAGAGCCCGATCGCCTGGTCCCAGTTTCTCAAGAAGCGATACGTGCCCGCGTAGTTGATGAGAATCACCGCGTACTCGACGCGCGCCGTCGTTCCGTAGTAACGCTCGGCGGCATCGAGGGCCATATCGAAATTCTGGCAGGACTCCTCGAGCCTGCTCCGATGCCGATAGAAGCCGCCGAGGTCGTTGGTCACCTCGATCAACGTCCCAAGGTCTCGTTCGTCCTCGTCCACGGCGAGAATCGCATCACGCGTCTCAAGCAGCTCGCGCTCGTCAGTCTGTGCCATGGGTCTGCCCTCCTATCCGATCGTGAGAACACCCTCTTCGCAGCTCACGTTCACCGTACCTCCGGAGCGCCAGTCCCCCCGGAGCAGCCCCTCGCTGATGGGGTCCTCGAGGCGCTGCTGGATGACGCGGCGCATGGGGCGGGCGCCGTAGCGCTCGTCCATGCCCTCGCTCATGAGGAGCCGACGGGCGTCGTCCGTGACCTCGAGCTTCACGCCCTGTTCCTGGAGGCGCGTCCTCAGGTCCTGGAGCATGAGGTCCACGATCTTGAGGCCCTCCTCCTCCCCGAGGCGGTTGAACACGATCCTCTGGTCGACGCGGTTGAGGAACTCGGGCCTGAAGAGCCGCTCGAGTTCCTTGTTGACATCCCTCCGAATGTCCTTGCCCTCCGTGTCGGAACCGTCGCTCATGAACCCGACCATACGGTCACGCACGATCTCGCGAGCTCCGACGTTGCTCGTCATGATGACCACGGTATTGCGGAAGTTCACCTTGCGACCCTGGCTGTCGGTGAGACGTCCCTCCTCGAGCACCTGAAGCAGGATGTTGAAGACGTCAGGATGGGCCTTCTCGATCTCGTCGAAGAGAACCACGGAGTACGGATGGCGGCGAACCTCCTTCGTGAGCTGGCCTCCCTCGTCGTAGCCCACGTATCCGGGAGGCGCCCCGACGAGCCGCGAGACGGAGAACTTCTCCATGTACTCGCTCATGTCAAAGGTGATGAGCGCGTCCTCGGTCCCAAAGAGGAACTCGGCGAGCGCCTTCGCGAGCTCGGTCTTGCCCACGCCAGTCGGCCCGAGGAACAGGAACGACCCGCCCGGTCTCCTGGGGTTGCCGAGACCCGCGCGCACGCGTCGCACGGTCTTCGACACCGCGGAGACGGCCTCGTCCTGACCGACCACGCGACGGCGGAGCGCGTCCTCCATCGTGAGGAGCCGCTCGGTCTCCCCCTCGGTGAGCCGCGAGACGGGCACGCCCGTGGCCTCGCTCACGACCTGCGCTATGAGCTCTGACGTGACGACGGGCCGCTCGACCTCCTCGTCGGCAGGCAGTTCGGCGACGTCCTCGACCTCGTTCGCGACGTCCTCGTCATCGGGATCGTCCACCATCGTGGAGTCGTAGCGAAGCCGCGCGCCAGCCTCGTCCATGACGTCAATCGCCTTGTCAGGCTGGTAGCGCGTGGTCATGTATCTGCTCGAGAGGTTGACCGCCGCCTGGAGCGCATCGTCCGCGTAGGTCACGCCGTGATACGACTCGTAGCGCTCGCGAAGCCCGCGAAGGATCCTCAGCGTCTCCGCCTCGTCGGGCTCCTCGATGGTGATTGCCTGGAACCTGCGGTCGAGCGCCGGGTCTGTCGAGAAGTGCTTGCGATACTCGTCGACGGTCGTGGCACCAATCACGCGAATCTCGCCGCGTGAGAGGGGCGGCTTCAGAATGGCGGCCGCATCGATGGAGCCCTCTGCGCTGCCGGCACCGATGACCGAGTGGATCTCGTCGATGAAGAGGATGACGTTCTTGGCTTCGATGGCCTCCTTGACCACACCCTTGAGACGCTCCTCGAAGTCACCGCGATACTTGCTGCCCGACACGATGCCTGCGACGTCGAGCATCACGACATGGGCGTCACGGAGGTAGGCCGGGACCCTGCCAGCGGCTACCATGAGTGCGACGCCCTCGACGAGCGCCGTCTTGCCCACTCCCGGATCGCCCAAGACGAGCGGGTTGTTCTTGCGCCGGCGACCGAGCACCTGCATGATGTGGCGGATGTCATCCTCGCGACCGATGACGGCGTCGAGTTCGCCCTCGACGGCCCGCTCGGTGAGGTCGACGCCGTACTTGTGAAGGTACTCCGTCGACGAGTCGTCGGTCGCGAGCTTGTTCTCCTTGAGGAGCGACACCGCGGCGAGGGAATCCTCGTCCACGACCTTGCGAAGGCCCTCCATGTGGACGCCCAGCCGGATGAGAATCTGGTGCGCCTTGCAGTCCGAAACGTCCACGATGCCGATGAGCAGGTGCTCCGTGGAGATGATGCCGGCATGGACCTCACCGGAATAGGCCTTCGCACGGTTGAGGACCCTCAGGGCGCTCGGCGTGAAGTCGAGCCCGAGATAGCCGCCCTGGTCTCCGAGGCCGTCGTTTGACACCATCTGCCCGGAGGCGATCATGACATCGGAGTAGCGCACGGCAAATGAGTTCAGGATGCTCGTCGCGGCACCGGCGCCCTTGAGGAGCGCCAGGAGAATGTGCTCGGAGCCCACGAGTTGTTGGCCGATGGAGAGGGCAATCCCCCTCGCACGCGCGAGGACCTTCTCGGCATCGTCCGTCAGGTTACCGAAATCTTCTGACATGACGCCACCTCCAACTGGGTAAATATACCTGATGCTATTTTGACGTGCGCCACGCAGCATGAAAGTGAAATGTGCTCAGAGTCCGCAATATTCCGTCCAAATCCGTTCTAGTCCAGGTCCGCGGGCGTTCAATTTGCTCGTGCGAGTGCAAATTTCCCTTTTCAGGATTATCCGTAACAGATAGCATTTCTTACATCTGCGCATTGTTCCAGGGAATCGGCCAGTCGCTCTTCTTGGAGAGGGTGGGTGACAAGTACATGGAACTCGTGAAGACGGGAATCTATCCCTTCATTAAGGACTACCCCGAGGCCTGCAAACTCATTCGCCTGGACAATGACGTCAACTTCTGTCCAGCCTATGATGAGTCGCGCCTGGTCTGGTACCTTGTGTCGGGGAGCGTCAACGTATGCGCAACGTCGTACACGGGGCGAACGGTTGCCGTTGACAACAACGTCCCCGATGAGTTCACGGGCCACCTGAGCAATTACTGGGGTCAGAACTTCTACGCGAACTGCATCACCAGCTCGCCCTCCGAGCTGCTGAGCATTCCCAACCAGCTGTTCGATGACCTCATGAGGAAGCCTGAGTTCGCCGCCTTCTTCTATTTCAAGGTGAGCGTGCGTCTCTACGACATGTTCAAGCACGAGCTCATGGTCAACCTCTTCTCGGGGTCGCAGATCTTCGCTCAGTATCTCATCACGAATGCACACGACGGCATCTGCCACCTGGACAACGCCGGGGATGTCTGCGGCTCGATGCGCATGAGCAGACGCAACTTCTATAACAAGCTGTCCCAGTTCGAGGAGCAGGGGCTCATCTCCCACCCCAGCGCGGACACCATCCGCCTCATCGACGAGAAGGGTCTCAACAAGATCGCCTCGCCGGTCATCAAGTACATGAACAACGAGCTCTAGCGAGAATTTCAGAGAGGCAACGTCATGGCGAGCAGTACATGGGCAAAGCAGATGTCGGGCAAGAGCCGCAGGGGCATGGGCAACCCGTCCGTGCATCTCTGCGACTACCATCAGGTCCGGCTCGATGACTCCGACTTCGCCTCCGCGAAGAAGGAGGCCGCCGACTCCCCTGCGGAGTACGCCGACACGATGTATGCCAACTCGCTCTGCACGGCCCTCGTCCGGCGGATCGTCGAGGACAGCAAGGTGACCATCCCCAAGTCCCTCGCCCACGACCGAGCCATCTCCATGGCGATGGCGATGGAGGACCGGCTCTCGGCCGACTCCCATAGCCTCGAGGACTACTACAAGGCCATGGGGACCAATGAGGTCCAGCTCATCTCCGAGATGGAGGAGGCCGCGACAAAGCAGCTCGAGTCCCGTGCCGTCCTTCTCGCCATCGCCAAGACCGAGGGACTCGAAGCGACCGACAGCGAGTACCAGGCCGAGGTCAGGCGTCTCGGAATGCACTATCCCCTCTCCTTTGACGAGCTCGACAGGTTCTTCCACGCAAACGGCGAGGACGTGGCCATCCGAGAGGACGTCTCGATCGAGAAGGCCTCGCGCCTCGTGACCGAGCTCGCGATGGCTCAGGACTCGGAGAGATAGCGGGCTTTTCCGCACGGCACGGCGCACTCGAACCCTGAAAGCATGAGCATCGACAAGAAGGCGCCCCGGAACGGTCGAACCGTCCCGGGACGCTGGTTTCTAGCACCTGCGCGAATCCCCCCTCGAGACTTAGAGCAGGTTCTGCATTTGGTCGCCACCCTTGTTGTTGATCCACTCGATGGTCTTGATGTCGGTCCCCTGGATGTGGTTGATGATCCAGGCGGTGAACTCCTTCTCGACGAGGTCGGCGAACTCGGGGGTCGGACCCAGCTCGTTGAGCTTGTCGACGAGGCCGCGAACCGTGATCACGAAGTCGTCGTGAATCTTCTTGTGCTGGGTGTAGAGGGGGAAACCCGTCTGCTTCATGAGGTTCTCTTCGGCCTGGAAGTGGAAGACGGTGTACTGGGTCAGGAACTCGAGCGACTCCTTGGCCTTCTCGCCGGCAGCGTCCCCACCCAACTCGATGGCGTCATAGAGGTCGTTGACGCGCTTGATGAGCTCCTTGTGCTGGTTATCGATGGTCTCGTTGTGGGTGTAGAGTGCGGGGACGAAGATGGCATGCTCAGGCATGATCGATCCTTTCGTGTCGTAGTCGGAATGAGATGTGCAGACAGAGTCGCGCTACTCCTAGGCCTCCACCTTGGTGGGGAGAAGGATGGCGGCGATCATCGAGACGATGTAGGCGCAAACGCCAAAGATGAGGGCGGGGACGTAGGATCCGAAGCTGTCAAAGAGGAAGGCGCCCATGAAGGTGCCGAACGACGGGCCGATGCCCATGATGATCAGCGTGGAGAGACCCCAGATCTTGCCGAGCGACGCACCACCGAAGACGGTACCGGCATAACCAGCAGCGCCACCGGGCTCGATGCCCCAGTACACAGCGAGAAGGACCATGCCGATGCAGACGATGGGCAGGTTGCCCGTGAGGGCGAGAAGGACGCCGGCGATGCCGAAGGCAGGCGAGATGATGAGCATGAGCCTACGAGCGGGGCACTCGATGCCGATCTTCTTGACGAGCTTGTCGGACGCCTTGCCGGTGAGCGGCATCGTGAAGATGCCTGCGAAGCCGATGAGGATGTAGACGAGGTTGGCGAGCGGGAGGCCGAAGAGCGAGTCGCTGGTCCAGCCGAGGTCGACCGTGAAGTAGCGAACGATCTGCGACCAGATGAGGAACTCGCCCATGACGGCGAACATGAAGGCGAAGATGTCGCACCAGAGGGCGCGCGTCTTGAAGGCCTCGCCGAGGGTCCACACATGGGCGGGCTTTGAGGCGGAAGCGTTCTTCTTGGGCAGAGAGTCGAAGCCGAAGGGCTGGCAGCCGACCTTGTCAGGCATCGGCTTTGCGATGGCGGCGGCGACGAGCAGGCAGATGGCCATGATGACGGACAGGATCTTCATGCCAACGGCCCAGCCGGCGGTCTTGAGGACCGGGGAGACGGCAAGGGTGAGGAGCAGCTGGGACATGGGGGCGCCCATGAAGGCAAGGCCCCACTTGGTGCCGTACTCAGTGCCCACGTACCACTTGCGGCAGGAGATGGTCGAGGAGACCCAGAGCATGCCCGTGCCGATGCCAGCGAAGACGCCGTAGGTGAGAAGGTACAGCGGGAAGGCGTAGCTCGCGCCCTCGGGGATGAACGAGGTCAGGAAGAAGCCGAGGAAGCAGCAGATGGCGCCGATCGTGTAGGCAGGCTTCGTGCCCTTCTGATCGATGAGCCTACCGGAGAAGTACGCCGTGATGGCGTAGAAGGTCATCATGAAGCAGTAGCCGAGCGAGGCCTGCGTGGAGGTCCAGCCCATCCCCTGCATGAGGGAACCTTGCATGATAGAGAACGAGGAACGGTAGCCAAAGAGGCAGAAGACCGCAAGCCATGCCGCGATGACGGTAGCTGTACCGTATTTCTTCGCGGTCTCCTTTGAGATTTGTTCCATGGAATGCACCTATCCCTTCTCATTATTCGCGTACTGTGCAGTTGAAAACCTATCGACCGTCGCTCGAGAGCGCGGCCGCGATCGAAGAGTACCGTGTCGCCGACTCTTCGTCACCGACGCGCTGGTAGATGTGGGCACAGTTGAGGCAGATGGACGGCAGCTGGTTCTTGAGCGCGCCCCGCTCCCTCGCTTCGTCAACGAGCTCGGCGAACGTGTCCGCAGCCGCCTTGAGGTTCCCGGAGCGATAGAGGATCATCGCCTTGAGGTTGAGCGCCTGGTAGTACGTGTCGCCAGGAAGCGTGACCCCAGAGTCTGGGGAGAGAAGCTCGTCCACGGCACCCATGGCGTCCTCGGGACTGCCGAGCTGGGCGAGCGTCGCCGCGTGGTTGAGGACCATCTGGACGAATTCGACGTTGTCGGCGGCACTGGCCTCGATGGCCTCGACGGCCTTCTTCGCCGCCTCCTCGGCACCGGCGTCATCTCCCTTGCTGCGCAGGATGACGGCGCGTGCGTCATGGAGCCTCGAGAGTACCTCTCCCTCGGCCCCTTCGGTGATCATCTCGGCCTGGTCAAGCAACGCCGCCGACCCATCGAGGTCCTGGGCGTCGATGCGCGCATATGCCTCGTTGACGAGGATGCGCTGGTCCATGGGAGTGCCAGTAAGTCCCGCCTCCTTCACATAGCCCCTGAGACCGTCATAGATGCCGAAGCACTTGTCCCATTCCGAGCTGTTGCGGTAGAGATTGGCAAGTTCGCTCGCGCACATGATCAGGCCCTGGAAGCGATTGCGCTGAAAATCGGCGTCCTCCTCCTGGAGCTCCTCCGCGCTTTTCCCGCAGCACGCAAAGGCACCGGAGGTGATGACGCCTCCCTCACGCAGGCGGACGATCTCGTCAAGCAGGTAGTCCTCGAGTCCCTCGCGGTTACCGGAGGTCGTCAGCTCGTTAACCGAGGATGCAAAGGTGATCGGATCGAACAGCATCTGTGAGTCCCTTCCCTTGACGTGAGAGCAGTGCACGCGCGGATTTCCTAGAACGGGGTGTTGTCGCCGACGTAGCAGGCGATGTTGGCGTCGAGGTAGAGGTCCTGGAGCTCGCTCATGCGCTCGTCCGTCATGTCGCCCTTGTGGGCGTACTCGTACTCGAGACCGAGCTGCTCCCACTTCGTCTGTCCGAGACGGTGGAACTTGAGCAGGTTGATCTCGTAGAGCCCGTTCTCGTTCATGAAGTCGATGACCTTGTGGGCGTTCTCGTCAGAGTCGTTGAACCCGTGAATCGTGGGGATGCGGAGCACGAGCCGCCCCCGCCAGTTGGAGTTCGCGAGCGCGGAGATGTTCTGGAGGGTCTGCCTGTTGGAGACGCCGGTGCCCCATTTGTGGGCTTCGTCGTCCATGTTCTTGACGTCGACGAAGGCGAAGTCGAGCAGGCTGAACACCTTGAGGAACTTCTCCGTGGAGATGAACCCGGAGGTCTCGATCGCGGTGTGAATCCACTTCTTGCGGCATTCCTTGAGAACCGCAAGAAGGAAGTCGTACTGCATGAGCGGTTCGCCACCCGTGAAGGTGACACCGCCCTTGGAACCCCAGTTGTTGTGATCGCGGAGGAGAACGGCGATGAGCTCGTCGACGGTCATCTCGCGCACGGGTTGCTTGAGCGCACCTGCGGCGCAGGTCTTTGAGCACTCGATGGTCTCGCAGGCCGCACAGATCTTCCAGTCGAACTCAGGCGCGTGCTCCTCGTTCATGGAGAGGGAGCCGTAAGGGCAGGCGGAACGACACGCCCTGCAGCCCTGATCCCACTTGCAGGTCCTGTCGGCGAACATGAGCTGCTTCTTGGGGCGCTGAGACTCCGGGTTGGCACACCAACGGCACTTGAGCGGGCAACCATCTAGGAAGACGTTCGTCCTGCAGCCGGGGCCATCGTGAACCGAGAAGCTCTGAATATCAAAAATCATGCCCGTAGGCGTCTCGCTCATGGGAAATCCCCTCGTGTCACATCACTGGACGTTCATACGAATACGGCCCTCTGTCACGACATCTGGGCGTCCCCAAGGGGACGGGCAGGTCAATCGGATTGACTCGCGAGTGACCCTATCGTGTCAGAGGGCCTGGCTGCCGGCCGCGAAGCGACCGGCAGCCCGTGGATGCTCCTTACTGGCGAATGAACTTCTCGCAGGTGAAGGCACCGCAGTCTGCGTATGCCCAGTCCTTCTTCTCGAAGCCGCTGCACGTGCCGATGCCGTGCTCGTCAGCATTCGCGAAGTTCTTGCAGAACTTGCAGAGGAAGCCGTCCGTGAAGCGCGGGCAGGCATCGGAGCCCTCTCCGTCCATGGGGACCAGTACCTTGTCGATGGCGCACATGCCCTTCTCGCAGTCCAGCGAGAGATAGTTCCTGCACTCATAATGCTTCATGTCTCGTTCACCAACCAATCGTTTGAAGGGATCCTGAGAAGAGTCCGGTCCTACTTACTGGTCGTACTCGGTGCGGTAGATGACCTCGTCCTGGATGGGCTTGCCGATCTCGCACCAGTACTGGGTGAAGCCAGCGACACGAACCATGAGGTCGCGGTAGTCCTCGGGCTTGGCCTGAGCGGAACGGAGCGTCTTGGAGCTCGTGATGTTGAACTGGACGTGGAAGCCGCCCTTGCGCATGTAGGCGCGGATGACGTCGAGGAGCTTGCGCGTGCCGTTGGCACCCTTGACCGCGCTCGGGTGAATCTTGACGTTCATCTGGGCGTTCTGGTTGCGGGAGTGGTCATAGCACGTGGCGGACTCGAAGACGGCATAGACGCCGTTCTTGTCGGTCGCGGCCGCAGCGGAGACGGAGCCGTCGGAGTACGTGGTGCCAGCGAGACGGCCGCCTGCATCGGCCAGGGTGATGGCACCCTGCGGGCCGTGCGTGGAGACGGAGATCTGGCACATGTAGTAATCCTTGCCGTAGCAGTTCTGCAGGCCGTAGATCCACGGCGTCATGCGATCCTCGTAGTCAACCATCTGCTGGTCGGCGTACTTGTCTGCGTTGCCGAACTTGGGGGCGTTGACGCAGTCGTAGAAGATCTTCTCGTACTTCGGGGCGAGCTCGGTGGCCTCGCGGTGATCGGGCGAGAAGACGCCGGTCTCGAAGGCGGTCTTGAAGCCGAAGTTGTTGAGCATTGCGTCGGTCATCTCGGCGAGCGTGTACTTCTTGTCGTCGTACACATTCTTGCGGATGGAGGTCATCGCGTTGACGAAGGTGACGGTGCCGCAGGACTCGAAGTTGTGGACGCCCATGTAGCGGCCGCCCATGCTCGTCAGGATCTGGCCCTTGGTGAAGCAGTCAGGCTTGAGCAGAGACGTGAAGACCGGCGGGTTGATCTTGCCCCAGATGTCCATCTGGATGTTGTTGACCTTGAGGGAGACCTCGATGCACTCACGGAGATACATGGTCCAGGCATCCCAGAGATCCTCGAAGGTGTCGAGCTTGTGGCCGTGCGGCTCAAAGACCTTGATGCCCGTGCGCTTGTCGACGCCGTTCGTGAGGACGAGCTCGAGCACCTTGGGAAGGCCGGTGAAGTGGACGCCGGTGCCTGAGGTCGGGCCTGCGCCGCCGGGGATCCAGGTGGTCTTGCCGTCATAGTGCAGCGGCTGGAAGCAGCAGGGGGCGGACTCGAGGCAGCCGCCGAGCATCCAGGCGCGGGCATCGTCGATGTTCATGCCCTCTTCGCCGTAGTGGCGTAGCATGAAGTTCATGCCGGTCTGGTTGTTCATGAACGCCGGGAAGCCGATGCCGAGCTTGGTGCAGCGAGCGCACTTGAGCAGGAAGTCCTCGGGGAGCTTCTCGTCGTAGAGGACGGAGATCGTGGGCTGCGTGGTCTTGGCGCGCGAGGAGGCCTCGACGATGACATACTCGAGCGGGGTGACCGCGGAGAGGCCGTCATGGTTCAGGCCGCCGACGCCGAGGTTGTTGAACGTGTTGCCGGAGAGGACGCCGCCGGTGACGCCGGAGGACGCGAAGCACTCGATCGAGGTGATCTTGATGCGGTAGAGCTCGATGAGCTCGATGGCCTCTTCCTCGGTGATCTTGCCCTCACGAAGGTCCTTGGCATAGAACGGCTGGAGGATCTGGCCGAGACGACCGATGGACTGGCCGGACTGGGGATCCTCGTTGACCTCGGCATAGTGGAGGAGCAGCGTGAGCTGGAGAGCCTCACGGAAGGACGACGGCTGCTTGTGCGCGATGTTGTGCATCACGACCGCGATGTCCTCGTAGTCCTTCTTCTGCAGCGGGTCGGTCTCGATGGAAGCGAGGAACTTGGCCTTCTTGGCGTAGTTCTCTGCCCACTGGATCAGGCCCTTGATCATTTCCTTCATGGCGATGTAGTAGTAGCCATGGCTCATGCCGAGCAGGCAGTCATTGTGCTCGACGTGGCCGAGGTCCTCGGCGATCTTCTCGTCGCAGAGCTCGAGGAGCTTGTCGAAGCCGTACTCGAGCGGCAGGTAGTAGTTCATGACCTCGCGGCCCTGAGGAATCGCCCAGGAGTCGAACATGACGAGGACCGAGTCGCGATAGGCCTTGTACTTGTAGTACTCGGGGATGAGCTCGGAGTACTCCTGGGTCTTGACCTCGACCGAGCATTCGTTCCAGTAGCGAGCGACCTTGACCAGGACGGGGATCTCCTCCTTGCGGAGGCCGAACTTCTGGGCGATGGAGACGACGTTACCGAAGGACTTGGTGACGTTGCCGCCGCCGGCGCCGACGACGGACATCTTGTCGGCCTCTGCGAGCGCGGGAGCGTCCGCCTGGGCGAGGAGAGCCTCTGCCTGGGCGTTGAAGAACGATGCGTCGACCCAGGGGAAGCAGAATGCGCCACGCCAGTTCTTCGTCTTGTTCATGACGAGGAGTTCCTGCGGCCAGATGGTCGGGGTCATGTGCTCAAGGGCGAACGCCTCGGCCTTGGCACGGCGAATCTCGGGAAGGTCTCCCTCGTTCTGCCACCACGAGCGGTTGTACCAGTACGGGTACTCCATGTCGATGGTGTTCTTCATGACGTAGTAGATGTCCATGAGCTTGGTAAAGCGAGGCGATGGATCCGGAATGGGCTCCTCGGTGTAGTCCTCGAGCACCGTGACATCCAGAGAGCGGAACTTGTCCCTGTTCTCAAGGATCTCGTTGATCTTATCCTGCTTGTCCACTTTCTACCTCCTCTAATAGAACGGGAAGAACCGCGCATGGAACACGCACGAAGTAAGGTGACCTCCCCTCATCGAAAGGTCTTCCATGCGCAAACGCACAAGTCTGCGCGCGAGGTCCGTCTCAACAAGGGCCCTCTCCGGGAGAGGCGAATCTCCGCGCTTTGCTGAGGGAAGTGTATGGGGGATAAATTGTGGCTGGGAGAGCAATTTGCACACGGACGTTCCAGAGGTGTGCAATATGCGCTTTGGCATTCGTGGTATGCAACCTGCACATGGTTCTAGCTGCTATGCATTTAAAGTCAAACTAATTGAGGCCCCTTGCGGGGCCCCGAAGCGAGCGGTAGCTTTTTGACGGCAGACGGAAATCGTCTCGAAACACGACGGACATGTTTATGTATGGCGTTATGCACGGCCGCACACGCTGAAGACAGGGGCCTGCTAGACGAGCCTCCCGTTGCAATGGTCAATCATGTGTTGAACCATCTCGCCGACCCATCCGGCAAGGTCGGCTCTCTTTGACCTGAGCTCGCCGTCGACAAGGCTCTCGTAGGCCACCTTGACCTTGGCGTAGCGCACGACGGTGGACTCCTCGTCGTAAGTGAGGCAGCCCTCGACGACTTTGGATGCGCCGAGCCCCATCATGATGCGCGGGTTGTACATCACGTGCGTCTCGTCCTTGTCGTCCTTGTAGGCGATGATCGACTTGGTCACACCGATCTGGTTCGCCGCGAGGCAGCCGCAGTCGTCGATGGAGGCAAGCGTGTCGAGCAGGTCCTGCGCCACCTCGGCGTCTGCCGCGGTGGCGCGACTGCACTTCGTGGTGAGGACGTCTCGGTCCTTCGTGAGTTCCCTTATCATGTCTAATCCCTTTCTTCCGCGCAGCGTGCCGGGAACAGAACCCTGACAAGCGCTCGCTGCGGCTAGACGGCGGTTACCTTGATGCCTGAGTGCTCGAGCCATGCACTGAAGGCGAGAATGCCGACGCAGCGCCCGTCGACGCTGATGACGGGCTTCTTCTCGCCGCGCTGGTAGATATGGTAGATCGCGTGCCTCCTGCTGAGCTCGACATGGCTGATGTCGCGCTTCGACAGGCTGCGCGCGCCACCGAGAAGGCCATTCTGCGCGAGGTCGTCCCCCTCGACGCGCAGCTCCCACAGCCCCGGCAGCGAGAGCGCCGACAGGACGAGCGAGACGGCGAGAAGGGCCATGATGAAGTAGTCCATCGCCCAGAAGGAGTGGTCCGTGAGGAGCATCGACGCCGAGACGACGAGCCCGACGGCGCCGAGCCAGGCATAGCGAATGGGCGAGCGGACGAGGAACGACTCGCTGGTAGCAGGCTGCCGGCTATAGAGCGCATACCCGATCGCGTCGACGACGAGCACCGCGACAACGAGCACGAAGAGCACCACCACGGCAGTCACGAGCATCCCCCTCACGCGATTCGGTCACCGCCCCCCTGCGGCTCCACCCATAGTATCCCAGCGGAACGGAGGGTACTACACTATCCTCGAACGAACGGACGAGAGCCTGGGAGGCATCCATGGACATCAAGGTCACGTTGGACGAGAGGGGCTTTCTCCCCGATCGCTATGCCAAGTACGCGGACCGCGCGCATCTCCACGCGGGCGTGCCCACGTGCTCGTTTCCCTTCGAGGTGACGGACGTGCCAGCCGGAACGGCATCGCTCGCGCTCACCATCGTCGACTTCGACGCCATCCCCGTGTGCGGTTTCCCCTGGGTGCATTGGTGCGCGTGCGGAATCGACGGGAGTCTGGTGGAGGCCGGGAGGCTCACCGTACCCGAGGACGCCTCCAACCGTCAGGCACTCGGAATGGCGCAGGGCCGGAACTCGTCCGCCTCGCGCCTGGCGAGAAGTACCGACCCGCTGGTCATCGACCGCTACAACGGTCCGCAGCCGCCTGACGGGACGCATGACTACACGCTCACCGTCTACGCCCTGGACGAGAAGGTCCGTCTCGCCGAGGGCTTCTGGATGAACGAGCTCCTCCATGCGATGCGCGGCCACGTGCTGGCGCAGGCGACCGTCGAGCTCCCCGCCCGAGCCTAGCCTTTCAGCCTGCCAAAGGTGCCAACGCCCTTTGGCAGCCAAGCCTGCCTGCCTGCCTGCCAAAGGTGCCAACGCCCTTTGGCAGCCAAAGGGCCACCCTACGACGAATTCCGTTGACGGTGCTGCTCTCGGTCAAAGGCGCCTGTCAAATGGCCACCCTACGACGGGCCGGTGCCAATAGCTGGAAAGGATCCTTTGGCGTTTTTGCGGACGCGCCAACTGGGCAAACACCGCCGGGACAAAAGGACCTTTTTGGCACCTGCAGGTAGAGGGCTTATCGCCTGCACCGATAAGCCAGAAGGATCCTTTGTCGTTATTGGCACTGGGTCAACCTGCCAACGGGAAACCCAAATCAGCGTTTCTGCTGGCGTTGTTCCTCTCGGGCAAAATCCCTCAGGCACGAGATTGCCATGGGGATGGTCACGATGCCTGTGATCACGTCGGAGAGCGGCTGGGCGAGCTGGACGCCGAGCAGCCCCATCGTCTGCGAGAGGATGACGACGACCGGCCCGAGAACGAGGCCGAGCCTGCAGGCTCCGAGGATGGTGGCACGCCACATGTGGCCCGAGGTCTGCAGCATGAAGTTGGTGACCATCGCCGCGCCGGTGAAGACCATCGAGAAGCTCGTGAGTCGCAGCGTGAGCGTGCCCGCCTCGATCACGTCGGGGTCGTTCCTGAGGAAACCGATGAGCTGTGGCGCGAACACGCAGGTCAGGATACCGATTCCAAGTACCGCGAGCATGGCGACGCGAAGCGAGAAGAAGTACCCCTCTCGCACGCGGTCGTAGTTCCGCGCTCCGATGTTGTAGCCGATGACTGGCTGGAATCCCTGCCCGATGCCAATCTGCACGTAATTCCCGAAGCCCGCGATGCGCTGCACGACGGCCATCGCTGCCACCACGGCATCGCCGAAGGGATCGGCGGCATTGTTGAGGAGCGTCGTGGCAACGCCGAGCATGCACTGGCGCACGAAGGAGGGCACGCCACCGTTGTTGACCTCGCGGGCGAAGGCCGCCGTGGGACGTACGTAGCTCAGCGAGAGCGGGGTGATTCCCACGCGCTGCATCTGCCAGATGAGCAGCAGGAAGCTCACGAACTCGCAGACGATCGTGGCGAGGGCACTCCCCGCGATTCCCATGCCGAAGACGAAGACGAACAGGGGCGTGAGAGCGATGTTAAGCACCGCGCCCGTCATGATGCAGATCATCGAGAAGAGCGACTCTCCCTCAAGACGGAGCTGCATGTTGAGCATGAGCTCCGAGCACATCCACGGGGCGCCGAGCAGGACGATTCCGATGAAGGTCTTGGCGTAGGGCAGGATCGTGGGCGTGGCGCCCGCGATGAGGCAGATGGGCTCGAGAAAGACGTTGCCGAGCACCGCGATGACGATGCCGAAGCCAAAGGCGCAGACGAGCCCCGTCGACGCCATCACGCAGGCCTTCTCGTTCTCCTTGGCACCGAGGTAGCGCGCGATCGCGTTGCCCGTTCCCTGGCCGAAGTAGAACCCGACAGCCTGGATGCCTGTCATGGCGACGAAGGCGATACCGATGGCACCGGAGGCAGAGGTGCCGAGCTTGCCCACGAAGAAGGTATCGGCGATGTTGTAGATGGCGCTCACGAGATTGGCCAGGATGGAGGGAACCGCGAGCGACACGATGAGCGGCCCGACAGGCGCCTCGGTCATCTCGCGGTAGCGCTCATCGGATGTCTCGGTGGCGTGGAAGGCGATTCTTTCCCTGATGGAGTCCATGAGGTCATGATAGGCGCAAATCGAATGGCCCTTTTCAAAAGAACCATTCGCCAGCAACGTCACACGAAACGAGCGGGCTGCACCCGCCATCAACTAGAATGCTGATACGTACCTTCTTCGAGGTGAGGACATCACATGAGTGAGATCGGTTTCCAGGTCATCCCGTCGCGCAAGCTTACCGACGCCGAAGTACAGGAACTCCGCGACCACTACCTCGTCTACGCGAAGGCCGAGCGAGACGAGCACCGCAAGCTCCGCGCCGACCTTGACGAGATCTATACCAGGATCGACAAGCTCTTTGAGAGCGGCGCGATGCTTCGCACGGTCACCACGCTCTACGAGTGCGACCACATCGTGGTCTTCGCCACCGAGTCCTCCATCCTCGCCCTGCGAGAGTTCCAGCAGGCGATGCTCTCCGAGGGCAGGAAGGTTCGACTCGTGCCCGAGGTCGGCGGCGACATCAACAGCATCCGCGCGCTCCCCGAGAACGACCTTCTCATCGTCGTGACCACATCGAACGGCTTCGCGCGCAGGCAGCGCGAGCGCATCGTCGCGAGCAAGGCGTTCAAGGTCATCGTCACCGCAAGCGAGGACCCCGAGCTCCATGCCATCTTCGACGACGTCTTCACCATCGGCGAGGGCTCCGAGGAGGGCAGCTCTCTGCACCGCATCTACGCCACCTTCGGCGTCACGTACTTCTTCGACCGGCTGTTCGCGCAGTACGCCCGCGCCTTCGACCCTGAGCTCAAGTAAGCCCCGACGCCGGCCGCCATCCAGAGATCGCCATTCAAGGACAGGTGTCTTTTCCAGGTTTTCCCGGACTGGGAACAGCACCTGTCCCCACTCACGCCGCGACGCGTGATAGACTCCCCTGTTGTGAGAACGCGCTGTCACTGACGGATAATCGTGGAGCACCACGGAGGAGCAGCGCGTCAATTCAATGGGGCCGACCGTCTGGGCATGTCGTTCTCGCGAGAGCGGCCTGCCTTTTTCTTTAGAGGCCGACAGCGAGCGTGACACGAATCGACGAAAGGAAGCGCCGATGCAAGACCTGTGCGAGCTGCTGAGGAATAATCCCTACCCCGGACGAGGCATCGTGGTGGGCAGGGACCGCGTGTACTACTGGATCATGGGACGTAGCACCAACAGCCGCAACCGCGTCTTCGTCACGACGGACGACGGCATCCGCACCGAGGCGCACGACCCGGCGCTTCTCGCTGACCCGAGCCTCATCATCTACCACCCCGTGCGTACCATGGGTGACTCGCTCGTGGTGACGAACGGCGACCAGACCGACACGATCGTCGAGAAGGGCTCCTTCCGCGACGGTTGCATGGTCCGCGAGTTCGAGCCCGACGACCCCAACTTCACGCCGCGCATCTCGAGCATCCTCAACCCCGACGGCAGCTTCGAGCTCTCGATCCTCAAGCACCAGAGCTCCGGTCGCTGCCTGCGCGAGTTCTTCTCGTACGAGGGCGCCGACGAGGGCGTGGGCTATTTCATCAGCACCTACGAGGGCGACGGGAACCCGCTCCCCTCGTTTGCCGGCGAGCCCGTCGAGGTCGTCATGTCCGAGCCCTGCGACGTCTGGGCGGCGCTCAACCAGGACAACAAGGTCTCGCTCTACGCCAACGTCGGCGGCACGGTGACCCTCTTCAACAAGAACCTCGGCGACTAAAGGAGACACGCATGAACGAGCTCGAGCTCAAGTACGGCTGCAACCCCAACCAGAAGCCCTCTCGCATCTTCATGAAGGACGGCTCCGACCTCCCCGTCACGGTCCTCTCCGGCAAGCCCGGCTACATCAACTTCCTCGACGCGCTCAACTCCTGGCAGCTCGTGAAGGAGCTCAAGGAGGCGACCGGTCTGCCCGCGGCAGCCTCGTTCAAGCACGTCTCGCCTGCGGGCGCCGCAGTGGGTACCCCGCTCACCGACGTCGAACGCCAGATCTACTTCGTCGACGACGAGGGCGAGCTCTCCTCCATCGCCTGCGCCTACATCCGCGCGCGAGGCGCCGACCGCATGAGCTCCTACGGTGACTGGGCAGCGCTCTCCGACGTCTGCGACGCCCGCACCGCCACGTATCTCAAGCACGAGGTCTCAGACGGCATCATCGCGCCGGGCTACACGGACGAGGCGCTCGAGATCCTCCGCGCCAAGAAGGGCGGCAAGTACAACGTGGTCAGGATCGACCCCGACTACGCGTGCGCACCAGTCGAGGACAAGGACGTCTTCGGCATCACCTTCGAGCAGGGCCACAACTTCTTCCGCATCGACCGCGAGCTCATCTCGAACATCGTGACCGCGAACAAGGACGTCCCCGAGCAGGCGAAGATCGACATGATCGTGAGCCTCATCACGCTCAAGTACACGCAGTCGAACTCGGTGTGCTACGTCAAGAACGGCCAGGCAATCGGCGTCGGCGCCGGTCAGCAGAGCCGCGTGCACTGCACCCGTCTCGCCGGCAACAAGGCCGATACCTGGTACCTGCGCCAGCATCCCAAGGTGCTCGGGCTCAAGTTTGCCGAGGGGATTCGCCGCGCCAACCGAGACAATGCCATCGACGTCTACATCTCCGACGAGCATGACGACGTGCTCGCCGAGGGCGAATGGCAGAAGTGGTTTGCCGAGAAGCCCGAGGTGCTCACGCGCGAGGAGAAGGCCGCGTGGATTGCCACGCAGACCGACGTCACGCTTGGCTCGGACGCCTTCTTCCCCTTTGGTGACAACGTGGAGCGCGCTCATAAGAGCGGCGTGCGCTACATCGCGGAGCCAGGCGGGTCGATTCGCGACGACAACGTCATCGAGACCGCCGACAAGTACGGCATGGCCATGGCCTTCACGGGCATGCGTCTCTTCCACCATTAGACTGAGGGGCTCCATCAATGCACGTCATGCGGGGGCATCTGGCAAAGCCTGCCAGGTGCCCCCGTTTTCAGCCTGCCAAAGGTGCCAACGCCCTTTGGCAGCCAAAGGGCCACCCTACGACGAGCCGGTGCCAATATGCCAGAAGGATCCTTTGACGTTATTGCGGACAGTCCAACTGGGCAAACGTCGGCCGGACAAAAGGGGCTTATCGGTACCCCCAGGTAGGCAGCTCGCGGGCTGTGCCAATAGCCGAAAAGGATCCTTCTGGCTTATTGGCACCACGCCCATCGCATCAACGTCGAGGGGCGTCTCGCTGTGGAGAACCGCATTCATTCTGGTAGACGCGCTGCCATCACAAGTCAACGCCGCAGCCTCCTGCCGCCGCGACGCACCCCGTCCTTAAATGCTATGTGTGTAATTACATATTTCTCATGTTTTGGATTGCATCTTGCCTCGGGCGGGATATCCTATCTCCGTAGTATCCAATCGCCTATCACTTTCCGAGAGAAAGGGAACAACTATGAAGTTTGTCTGCCCCGTGTGCGGTTACGTCGAGGAGTACGACGGAGACGAGCTCCCCGCCGACTACGTCTGCCCGCAGTGCAAGTGTCCCGGCTCCCGCTTCACCAAGCAGGAGGGCGAGCTCACCTGGGCTGCCGAGCATGTCGTCGGCGTCGGCAAGGCTGAGGGCGTCTCCGAGGACATCATCGAGGACCTCCGCGCCAACTTCAACGGCGAGTGCTCCGAGGTCGGCATGTACCTCGCGATGTCTCGCGTCGCCTTCCGTGAGGGCTATCCCGAGATCGGCCTCTACTACGAGAAGGCCGCCCACGAGGAGGCCGAGCACGCCTCCAAGTTCGCCGAGCTTCTCGGTGAGGTCGTGACCACCTCCACCAAGAAGAACCTCGAGCTCCGCGTCGAGGCCGAGAACGGCGCCACCGCCGGCAAGGTCGACCTTGCCAAGCGCGCCAAGGCTGCCAACCTCGATGCCATCCACGACACGGTCCACGAGATGGCCCGCGACGAGGCTCGCCACGGCAGGGCGTTCGCCGGTCTGCTCAAGCGCTACTTCGGCTAATTCGCACGACACGCACTCACAAAGGCGGGGCCGCCGAGACGTCCAATCGTCTCGGCGGCCCCGCTTCGTCGTAGTGAAGACGCGGATGCATCGCGACCCTCCGCGGGCCACGTGCTATCGTTGACCACGAACAACCGAGGCACACGGAGGCACATATGTCCAAGAGCATCCTGATTGCAGAGACCACGCGCGAGGAGCGCATTCAAATCGTGACCACCGCACTGGCCTGGGGAGACGATTGCGGCGACTGCTCCCTTGACGCCTGTGGCATCGACAAGTACTACCTGCCCTACGTCGAGGGCGAGGTCGAGCTCCGCGAACTCAACTTGAGGAACGCAAGCGACCACTACTACGTGAGCGGCAACGACCGTGGCCACGACGGCCCCTCCTGCGTCATGTAGAGTCGAACCCACCTGCGGCGTTCGTGAAAATTCGGGTACAAGTCTGCTGTTGACCTCTCAGCAGCCCTTATCCGCCAAGCCCAAGCAAGGAGGGCATATGCCCAGCTCCACTAAGCAGTGCAAGATCATCCTGCTCACCGGTTACCTCGGCGCCGGCAAGACCACGCTCCTGAACCACATCCTCGGCAACGACGAGGGAATCCGCGCAGCCGTCATCGTCAACGACATCGGCGAGGTCAACGTCGACGCCAGTCTCATCAAGGACGGCGGCCTCTCGCAGACCGACAACCTCATCCCGCTCACCAACGGCTGCATCTGCTGCACGCTCGCAAGCGACCTCGCCAAGCAGCTCCAGGACATCGCGGACTCCGGCGACTTCGACTACATCATCATCGAGGCCTCGGGCATCTGCGAGCCCATCCCCATCGCCTACACCATCTCGGCCTACTGCGACCAGGCCAAGTACGATGGCAACGCCCCGCTCGACCTCGACAACATCGTCGCCGTGGTCGACTGCGCCCGCATGTGGGACGAGTTCAACGGCGGCAAGGACCTTCTCGCCGACAACATCGACGAGGATGACATCGAGAGTCTCATCATCCAGCAGATCGAGTTCTGCACCACGATCATCCTCAACAAGACCGACCAGGTCACGCCCGAGCAGATCAAGGAGCTCAAGGCCATCGTCCGCAGCCTCCAGAGGGACGCGGTGATCGTGGAGGCCGAGAACGGCGACGTGCCCATGAGCGAGCTTCTCGACACGGGACGCTTCAGCTTCGAGAAGGCTTACGACTCCGCCGTGTGGGCGGATGCCATGGCGCACCCCGAGGAGCACGAGGACCCCGAGGTGCTGGAGTACGACATCTCGACCTTCGTCTACGAGCGCCGCAAGCCGCTCGACATCGACAAGCTGTCCGAGTTCGTCCAGACCTGGCCCGACAGCATCATCCGCAGCAAGGGCATGCTCTGGATCGACCAGGACCCCGACATGTGCTACGTGTTCGAGCAGGCGGGCAGGCAGGTCAGCGTCACCGAGAACGGCCTCTTCGTGGACTCCGCCCCCGAGGACGAGAAGAAGAAGATCATCGACGACAACCCCGAGGTGCTCGACGACTGGGACCCCGTCACGGGCGACCGCGTCACGCGCCTCTGCATCATCGGCCGCCAGATGGACAAGGACGCCATCGTCAAAGGTCTCGACGCGTGCGTCACCGAGTGGATTCCCGACTAGGCGGTCATGCAGCGAACAATCAGAGGGCCCGTCTGGCAGCTGTCCAGGCGGGCCCTTTCGCTATCCGTCCCCGCGATCACGCCTTGCGAGCGACCACGAGGTAGCGGTGGATGGTTCCCTCGATGACGCCGTCGCGGTCGAGGACCTCCTGGCATGCGAAGAGCCGATCCAGGCACCCACGCACCGAGAAGCCCGGAAACTCCCACTCGATGACGTGGGCAAACCACACGAGCGCACCCACGTCGTAGAAGCGAATGGGGCGAAAGGCCTCGCGACCGTCGACCACCTCGAGCCCGCAGGAATCGAGCCTCTTCGTCGCGGCGTTCAGATACTGGCCGGGAAAGGGAAGCGGCACGTCGCCGAGGAGCATCCGCACGAGCTCGCGGTCGTTCTCGGCGCCCACCTGCTCGGTCACGAAGACGCCGCAGGGGGCAAGCACGCGCGCGACCTCCCCCTCGTTCACGTCGCCGTGACGATTGGCCACGACATCAAACGAACCGCTGGTAAATGGTAGCGAAACCGCGGCGTCCGTCTCCCTGAAGTCAATCCCCAGCGGAAGCAGCCGTTCGTCGCACAGGCGAACGTTGGGAGGGTAGCCCTCCGTTGCGGCGGTCTTCCCGTGCGGGTGGTCGAGCGAGAGGAGAAACTCCGCCCCGCCCGTGTCCACGTCGAGAAGTCGCGCCTCGGGCGTCAGGTACGACCGAAGAACCTCCTCGTAGCTCCAGGGAAGGTCCCTCTCCTCGTCATACCTTCCGTGAATGTGCGAGAAGTCCCATCCGTGAACGTGCGCGACCTGCTCCTCTCGGAGCCAGGCGTCCATCATCTGGTCTCTGTTCATCTCATCCGCCTTGTCAGCGCCTCCTTGGCAGTGACAGTATGCCCCGCGAACGACGGCACCCTTCCGCCAAGACCGTACGGTATACTAGCTTCTCCCTGGCGGTACCGGAGCGAGTCCCTCTGGCGACACCACCACCTCGCTCCAAGGAAGGCCTGCCCATGGAAGAGCTCATCGACATCTACGACCGCGACGGCAACCGCACCGGGCTGACCATCCCGCGCGTGGGCGCGTTCCTCTCGGAGGGCCAGTACATGCTCTACGTGCTCGCGATCACCGAGGACGCCGAGGGCAGGTTCCTCATCACGCAACGAGCGATGGACAAGCACTGGGCGGCCGGCTGGTGGGAGGTCTCCGGGGGCGGCGTCCGCGCCGGCGAGACCTCGGCCGAGGCCGTGGTTCGCGAGGTCGGCGAGGAGACGGGCCTCGACGTGTCCGGCCAACGGCTCAGCCCGATCTGGCGCTACGAGAACGTGGACCTCAAGCGCGGCGACAACTACATCGTGGACATCTACCACTTTCGCCTGGACTTCTCGACCGACGACGTCGAGCTCCAGGAGTCCGAGGCCATCGACAGCCGCCTCGCCACCTGGGACGAGATCAGCCGCCTCAACGACGAGGGCGTCTTCCTTCACTACAGCCGCGTCGAGCAGGCGCTGTCCGCGGAGCGTCAGTAGGCGCCGCCGCGCGAGGAACGCTCCGTCACGGGACTCCCTTTCGCATATCATGGTCTCGACCCGAAGCGACTGCGATTGGACCTCATACGAACACCCTTGCCTCATGGCTGTGCACCGTCTCCCAGGCGAGCAACGCCTCGCTCGCCGGCTCACACGTCTACGTCTCTCCGGACGCCTGCAGCGGATGCGAGAGGAAGCTCCTTCTCGCCTCGCTCGGCGAGTGGGGCCTCGTACCCGTCGACTCGCCCGAGACCGCTGACTTCGCCTACCCCGACATGCCGAGCGGAGAAGCCCTCTCCGGCTCCCAGGCGTGGGACCGTGCCCGGAGAGGCATGCCCGTCTCCGCGCGACTCGCCTCTGACCTTGCCGCAAGCGGCGTGCTCAGGGGCGTGCGCATCGCGTGCAGCCTCATCGTCGAGCCCAAGACGGCAGTCCTCGTCGAGCGGCTGAGCGAGGCGGGCGCCACGGTCGGGGTGTACTGCCACGCCCACGAATGCGACCAGCGGATGGCCGACGAGATCGCCTCGCGCGGCTACGCCATCGAGGCAAACGCCTCCTGGACCCCCGCCGAGGAGCGGGCAGGCGCGCTCAGGCTCCTCGATGACCTGCAGCCGAACGTCATCATCGACGACGGCGCGAACCTCGCACGCCTCCTCGTGATGGAGCGGCCGGAACTCCTGCCCGGACTCGTCGGCGTCGCCGAGGAGACCACCTCGGGCGTGCGCGCGTTCCAGGCGATGGTGGATGCCGACGACCTTCCCTTCCCCGTCGTCGCCGTCAATGACTCCCAGCTCAAGACCAAGTTCGACAACCGCCACGGGACGGGAGAGACCTGCGTCACCACCGCGCTGAGACTGCTCGGGCCCGACGCCTTCACGGATGCCAGGGTCTGCGTCGTCGGCTACGGCCCGGTCGGCGAGGGCTTCGCGCGCCGGGTGCGCGCCCTCGGTGCCCGCGTCACGATCGTCGACGTCGACCCCGTCATGTCGCTCGAGGCCCGCTTCGCGGGATTCGAGGTCAGCTCCATCGAGGAGGCGCTCCCCTCCTGCGACATGGTCGTCTCCGCAACCGGCGTCCGTCACACCCTCACCCTCGAGCTGCTCCGCCTCATGCGGAACGACGCGAGGGTCGTCGTCATCGGCGGCATCGCGAACGAGATCGCCCTCGACGAGGTCATGGCAGCGGGCGGCTCGGTCGTCTCGTCCGCCACGCCCGGCCTCTCCCAACTCGAGGTCGAGAGCGGTCCGACGCTCGTACTTCTCGCCTCGGGTGATGGCGTGAACTACGCCGCCGGCCCCGGCAACCCCATCCAGATCATGGACTTCAGCTTTGCGGTCCAGCTCTGCGCGGTCGATTACCTGCTCCGCAACCGGGGACGGCTCTCCTCTGGCATGTATCGCCTGCCTGGCGAGGAGGACCGTCGCATCGCGACGCTCGCGCTGGAGGCCCGCGGCGCCAGCCCGCTGCCCTACGAGACCCCTGCGGTTCTCGTTCCCGACTGGCGGCGCACCCGCTTTGCCGACACGGTCGTCTCTCCCGATGGGAGCACGCATGACTGACACGAAGAGTCCCATCACCCTGTTCCTCGCCCCGCTGGTCATCCCCGTCACCGGGCCCATGCTCTGCGACGCCGCCATCGCGGTGAGCGACGGTCACATCCTGCACGTCGGCACGCGCGACTGGATGGCCGAGAAGCTCTACGAGGAGCGGGGCGAGGGTCTTGCCGACTGCGAGGTCCTGCGCTGGAACGGCCTCATCACCCCCGGCCTGGTCAACGCCCACACGCACCTCCAGTACACGGGCATGGCAAGCGTCGGAAAGGGTGACTACGACTGCTTCCGCTCCTGGGAGCTCGCCTTCAACGCGATCTACGACGATCCCGCGCCCAAACCCTGGCGCGCGTGGGCGCACGAGGGCGCCCGCCAGCTCGTGGAGTCGGGCACGACCGCGGCGGCGGACGTCGTCTCCGATCTCGAGGCGGCCGACGCCCTTCTCTCCCAGGGCCTTCACGGCATCACCTACTGGGAGGTCATGGACTGGAACAACGAGGACTGGATGCGTTCCGGCACCGAGACCCTGCTCGAGAACATCGCGCGCATGAGGGCGGACGGCGTCACCGAGCTCGGCATCAGCCCCCACGCGCCCTACTCCCTGGGGTCGGGTCCCCTGCTCGACCTGCCCGACATCGCCCGCAACCTCGGGATGAGGCTCCACATCCACCTGGGCGAGACGCCCGCCGAGGCCGGCGCCGTCCCCTCCCGCCTCACGAGCCTCACGTCCTGGGCGTGGAACCACCGGGAGTGGAGGAGCTTCAACGACCTCAAGCGCGCGGGCACGGGGGCGAGCGCGATCCAGTTCCTCGACCAGCTCGCCGTCCTCGGGCCTGACGTCCATATCGCCCACGGCGTGCACGCCTCGCGCGAGGACCGCAGGATACTGCGGCAGCGCGGAGTCTCCGTGGCGCTCTGCCCGCGCTCGAACCGCATCACCTGCACCGGGGGAGACGCGCCGATCGCCCGCTACCTCGAGGAGGGCAACCTCCTCTCGGTGGGGACCGACTCCCTCTCCAGCAGCCCGAGCCTCGACGTCCTCGATGACGTGGCCTTCCTCTACGACCTGGCGATACAGCAGGGCTACGAGGGAGAGGACCTCACGCACCGGCTCATCCGCATGGTGACGCTCGGCGGCGCGGAGTCCATGGGGCTCAACTCCGGACCCAAGCGCATCGGCCAGATCAACGTCGGCGCCTCCGCTGACCTCGCGTTCTTTGACGTCGGCGTCGACGTGTCCTCGCCGCAGGCGCTCGAGGCCACGCTCGACAGGTTCGTCCGCCACGGGTCGGGCACGTGCAGGGCGACCGTCATCGAGGGAAGGATCTGCTATGACAAGATCTGGGCTTAGCGCCTTCGCGAACAGCGTCATCGACGCCCTCGACCTGTCGCCGCACCCCGAGGGCGGCTGGTATCGGCGCACCTGGCAGTCCGAGACCGCGGTCGGTGCGGACGCTCCCGACGCCGACATGGGCGAGAACTCCACGGGCGCTCGTCCGCTCGCCTCGCTCATCTACTTCCTTCTCCCCGCGGGAGACGCGAGCGACTGGCACGTCGTCGACGCCGACGAGCTGTGGCTCTGGCATGGCCCCGGCGCGGTGGCGCTCGAGCTCGGGGGCTCCGGGGAGCGCCCCGACGAGGAGCATGCGACCCGGACCGTTCTTTTCGTCAGTGGCGAGAAGTGCTGCGGACAGCTCATCGTGCCCGCTGGCGTCTGGCAGCGAACCGTCCCCACGTCAGAGGACGCGTTGGTCTCATGCGTGGTGAGCCCTGGCTTCGTCTACTCAGGCTTCGAGCTCGCCGAGAAGTGAGCCGCGCGGCGGCGCAGGCTTTGCGGCGAAGGCTACCGCCCGCGCGTTTGTGTCGTGCGATAGCTTTTTGTACGTAAACCTATCGTGCGACACACTTCGTGGCCTGATTTGTGTCGTGCGACACGTTCTTGTACATAAACCTATCGTGCGACACACCCGCCGCTCCCGGGTCGGTTCGTGCGACACAGCCGTCGCCCGTACGCGGCTACATCCGGCGCACGACGCCGAGCGTCACTTCAGCGGCGAGACGCGCAGTCGCAACCAGATCGTCCACCTTGCCGTCAAGCTCTTCGTACTTCTCTCCGCACACGTTGCTGATCGACCGCACGGCAAGGAACGGGACGTCAGCCCGCGCGCATACCTGCGCCGCCGCCACGCCCTCCATCTCCTCGCAGTCGGCACGGTACTCCCGACGGATGCTCTCGAGCACCGCGGGCGCAGTCGAGAAGAGATCGCTCGTCGCCACGACGCCGGTCGTGAAACGGGGCTCGTGGGGTGCAAGCGTGCCATAGGCCGCGCCTCCCCCCTCGGCGCCAGCTTCGCCGACGGAGGCCACGCGCGCGAATCCCCGCGAGACGAGTTCCTGCTCGGCGAGACGGACGAGGCGCTCGTCCGACGGGAAGCTCGAAAGGTGCGGTGCGGACTCCGCAATGATCTCCATGTCGGAGTCGAGGCACTCGAGTCGCTCGCCCACCACGACGTCGCCCTTCCCAATGCGAGGATTGAGGCTGCCGGCGATGCCGCTGAACAGGAGCGCATTGGGACGAAAGCGGTCGACGAGGAACTGGGCCGACGCGGCGGCGTTGATCGTCCCCATGCCGCCGCAGCCCGCGACGAGACGGACGCCGTCAAGCTCGCGAACCGCGTACTCGACGCACGCCTCGGTGACGGGCGCCTCTCCCTCGAGCTCGAAGAAGAGCGCGGACTCCTTCCACAACGCGCTGAGCACGGCAACCGTCATCGGCATGGCTTCTCCTTCGTCCGCAGTCGGCTCGTGCCAGTATATCCAACCGACCTCCCGACCGTGGCGTTCGAGCCTTCCAGGTATCATCGGGGTTAACAACAGGTCGGGTTCAACTACTGGCTGATATACTTCAGACAACAAGGAAGGGAAATCCTGAGAAACAAGCACACGGACAATCAGAGTTGCACCAGCATTCGGTAAACACGGACCCGAAAGGATATTGTCATGGACTCCAAGCTCAACTTTGTCATCAGCAGGCGTCAGATGCTCGCCTTCAGCGCCTCCGCCCTCGCCGCCGCAGGCCTGGCCGGCTGCGGCTCCTCGTCCACGAGCAGCTCGAGCTCCGACACCTCGACCTCAGCCGCCTCTGACGACGTCACCCAGCTCACCTACGAGAAGGGCAAGCTCACCGCCGCCACGGGCAACCCCGCGTTCACCCCCTGGGTCATGAACGACGACCCCTCCTCCGGCGAGGGCTTCGAGGCGGCGCTGATCTACAAGCTCGCCGAGAAGATGGGCTTTGCTGACAGCGACGTCAACTGGGTCCGCACCACCTTCGACGAGGCCTACGCCCCGGGCGATCACGACTGGGACCTCAACATCCAGCAGGTCTCGATCAACGACGACCGCAAGAAGGCCGTGGACTTCTCGCCTGCGTACTTCCGTCCCACCCAGGCCATCGTCCTTCGCACCGACAGCAAGTACGCCACCGGCACCAAGTGCTCCGACTTCGCCGACGCGAGCATCGGCGTCATGTCCGGCACCACCGCCTATGACTACGTCAAGAGCATCCTCAAGAACGGGAGCACCGACGGCATCGACGTCTTCAACGACAACTCCGACGCCGCCCAGGCAGTCACCTCTGGCCAGTGCGACGCACTCGTGACCGACACGCCGCAGGCCGTCTACATGGTCCAGTCCTCCCAGATCGAGAGCGGCGTCGTCGCCGGCCAGATCCCTGGCACCGAGGACGAGTACGGTCTCGGCATCACCCTCGCCAAGGACTCCCCGCTGACCCCCTTCGTCACCGACGCCATGAACGCGCTCATCGATGACGGCACGGTCAAGGAGCTCCAGGACAAGTGGCTTGCCGAGTACACCACCGACATCCCCACGCTCACTGCGTAGCTATCGTTTCAAGCGGCCGGACGGGCGAGAAGCCCTCCGGCCGCTTCTCGTTTCTTTCGGATGCGTCGCAACGCGACCCATGGAACCAGAGAAGGTGGCCGGCTGGATGACGGACGATACGCATGACGGCGTCAGTGACGTCGAACTCGAGCGCGAGCAGTACCGCAAGAAGGAGAACCTCCGCTCGGTCGTGAAGAGCATCGTCTCCACGATCGTGTTCGTCGCCATCGTCGCGGCGACGCTTCACTACTCCCCCGGCTGGCCCAAGGTCAAGGAGTCGTTCTTCTCGCCCGAGTACTTCGTCCAGTCCTGGCCTCAGGTCGTCGACGGTCTCCTCCTCAACATCCGCGTCCTCGGCATCGCGCTCGTCGGCGTCGCCGTCCTGGGCACCACGCTCGCGCTGATTCGCATCACGACCTCGGCGATCATGTTCCCCTTCCGCGTGGTCGCGCGGTTCTACACCACGGTCATGCGCGGCATCCCGATGCTCGTCGTCCTCTACCTCATCGGCTTCGGCATCCCAGGCCTCGGCATCTTCGGACGCATCGACAAGGCCGTGCTCGGCACCGTGGCCGTCATCATGTCGTACTCGGCCTACATCGCCGAGGTCCTGCGCGCCGGCTTCCAGGACGTCCATCCCTCGCAGAGGGCGTCCGCACGCTCCCTCGGCCTGACCTCCGGCCAGACCATGCGCCTCGTCATCATCCCGCAGGCCCTGCGCAAGATCGCCCCCGCCCTCATGAACGACTTCATCTCCATGCAGAAGGACGTCGGCCTGATCTCGACGCTCGGCGCCGTCGACGCCGTCCGCGCCGCGCAGATCGTGGTCGCCAAGACCTACAACTTCACGCCGTACGTGGTCGCGAGCATCCTCTTCATCATGATGAGCGTCCCCTTCATCCTGATCAACGACTGGTACTCCAACAAGCTGCGCGCACGCGAGCAGACGGGAGGCATGGTCTGATGACCGACGTCACGACAGGCAACGAGACCGCCAGCGTCCCAGGCGACGAGAAGGTACTGAGGATCGACGGCGTGGTCAAGCGCTTCGGCGACAACCTCGTCCTCGACCACGTCTCCTTCGACGTGCACAAGCACGAGGTCGTCGCCCTTCTCGGCCCCTCCGGCTCCGGCAAGTCAACGCTCATGAAGTGCATCAACCTGCTCGAGCGCGTCGACGACGGGCAGATCTGGCTGGGCGACACCGACATCACGGACCCGCGCATCAACCAGGACAAGTCCCGCGCACGCATCGGCGTGGTCTTCCAGCAGTTCAACCTCTTCCCGCACATGACCGTCCTGAACAACGTCACGCTCGCCGTCCGCAAGGTCCACAAGTGGGACCGCGCCCGCGCCGAGGAGAAGGCCATGGGCCTTCTCAAGCGCATCGGCATGGAGCAGAAGGCCCGCGAGTATCCCGACCGCCTCTCCGGAGGACAGCAGCAGCGCGTGGCCATCGCCCGCGCGCTCATGACCGACCCCGAGCTGCTCCTTCTCGACGAGATCACCTCTGCCCTCGACCCGCTGCTCGTCGGCGAGGTCCTCGAGATGGTGTCCGAGCTCAAGGACCAGGGCGCCACGATTCTCATGGCCACCCACGAGATGAGCTTCGCCCACAGCGCGGCGGACCGCATCACGCTGCTCAGGCATGGCAGGATCGCCGAGAACGGCTCTCCGGCCGACGTCATGGACAATTCGACCGACCCCGAGACGCAGGAGTTCTTCCACAGCTACCGCGCATAAGCGGCCTCGGCAGGCGACAAGGACGGCGCAGGAGGTTCCTTTTCATGGGCTCAACGAAGGTGTACATCGACGGTCAGAGCGGCACGACCGGACTTCAGATCTATGACCGCATCGGAGCTCGGGATGACCTCGAGCTCCTTCGCATCGATGACGACAAGCGCCACGACGTCGACGAGCGCCGCAGGTTCATCAACGCCGCGGACGTCGTCTTCCTCTGCCTGCCCGATGACGGAGCTCGCGAGGCCGTCTCCCTCGTCGAGAACCCAGACACCTGCATCATCGACGCCTCGACGGCGCACCGCACCGCTGACGGCTGGACCTATGGCTTCCCGGAGCTCTCACGCGAGCAGCGCGAGGCCATCGCCATGAGCAAGCGCATCGCCAACCCCGGCTGCCACGCCACCGGCCTCATCTCGACGACGGCGCCGCTCGTGCGCATGGGCATCGTACCTGCGAACTACCCTGTCACCTGCTATTCGATCACCGGCTACTCCGGCGGTGGCAAGAAGATGATCGCCAGCTACGAGGCCGAGAGCCGCCCCGAAGTCCTCGACGCACCAGGCATCTACGGTCTCTCGCTCTCCCACAAGCACCTGCCCGAGATGCAGAAGGTCGCGGGGCTCGACTACCCGCCCGTGTTCATGCCCGTCGTCGACGACTACTACAAGGGCATGGCGACCACGGTCATGCTCCAGAGTCGTCTCCTCGAGGGAGCCCCGGGGGCCCAGGAAATCTGCGCGCGGCTTCAGGACTACTACGCCGACGAGCACTTCGTGACCGTGCTCCCCTTTGGCACGAATGCGCCCACGCTCTACGCCAACGAGCTCGCTGGTACCAACTACCTGCACATCGTTGTCTGTGGCAACGAGGACCGCATCAGCGTCACGGCCCTCTTCGACAACCTTGGCAAGGGTGCCTCGGGAGCCGCCGTGCAGAACATGAACATCGTGCTCGGTCTCGACGAGACGACCGGTCTGGAGTAGACGCCCCTCGCCTTCAGATGGTCGCGATAATCGTTTGCTATACTCTGACCGCGTTCCCGGCGTCAGTCGGCTCGGGTGTCGCCCTCTCAAGGCGGCTGCCAGGGTATCGATTGCCGGCGGGCATCAACTCTTACTCTCTGGCGCGGTCCGTCGGACAGGCGGGCGGCACCTCCATCGGAGGCGAACGTGGCTGAGCTGCACACGGCTATCCAGCTCGAAGGCATCGCCCGCACGATGAGGCGCGAGACCGTGGAGCTCTGCTACCGGAGTCCCGCCCACAAGGCGCACCTCGGCGGATGCCTCTCGTCGATTGAGATTCTCACGGCGCTCTACACCGACGTGATGAACACGGGCGTCGGACGGACAGGCGAGGCATGGAGGCGTCGCGATCGCTTCGTCCTCTCGAAGGCGCACGCTTCGCTCGCCCTCTACGCTGCCCTCCACCAGGCCGGCTTCCTCTCCGACGAGGAGTTCGCGCTGCCCGTCTGCGGAGAGGACACCCTCCTCTTTCGACAGGCGAGAAGAGACCTCGAACACGGCATGGAGATGTCCGGCGGAAGCCTCGGCATGGGCATGGGCTACGCCTGCGGTCTCGCGCTCGCCCAGAGGCGGCGAGGGCAGGACTCCCGCGTCTTCGTCCTTCTCGGCGACGGCGAATGCAACGAGGGATCCGTCTGGGAGAGCGTGGCCTTTGCCGCCCACAACCGACTCACCAACCTCGTCGCCATCGTCGACGCAAACGGACTGCAGCTCGACGGGCCTGTCGAGAAGGTCCTCGGCGGAGACAACCTCGCCGAGAGATGGACGTCCTTCGGCTTCGACGCGATCGAGACGGCGGGGAACGACGCTGCTGCCGTCCGCGACGCCCTTCTCGCCGCGAGGGACTCCGACTCGCCGCGACCTCGCGTCGTCATCGCGCACACCGTCAAGGGGTGCGGGGTCTCGTTCGCGGAGAACCGCGTCGAGTGGCACGACAACAGCCTCACCGACGATCAGTACCGCCAGGCGATAGCCGAGCTTTCTGATGCGACATTCGAGACCCGGGGAGATGACGAGCGATGAGCCGTTCCTCCTACGTCGACGCACGTGAGGCCATGCGCCTCTGTTCGCTGCCGTCCAACCAGGCACTCGGCGAGACCCTCACCAGCCTGGCTGACGAGGACGAGAACCTCACCGTGGTCGTGTCCGACTACGGGCGCAGGCTCTTCCTCGACGGCCTCGTCGAGCGACACCCCGAGAGCTTCGTGCAGGTCGGCATCGCCGAGCAGGACCAGGTCAGCATCGGTGCGGCTCTCGCTCTCGAGGGATTCCCTGTCTTCGCTCCCTGCTACGCCTCGTTCGTCGCCAGCCGCGCCTTCGACCAGATTCGCGTGAATCTCGGCATGATGGGGGCGCCGCTCGTGCTCGTCGGCCTCTCGGCGGGCTATGACTCGGCCGACCTCGGAGCCTCGCACTGCGCGACGGAGGACGTCGCCCTCATGCGTTCGATTCCCACGGCGACGGTCATCGCTCCCGCGGACAACGCCGAGCTCGCGAGCGCAATTCGCTGGCTCGCGGCACATCCCCGGCCCGCCTACGTGCGCCTCACCGGGTCGATGACCGAGACCTGCCTCCATGCATCAGGCTGCGACGTCTCGGCTGGCGGTGTGACGCAGCTCCGCGAGGGCTCTGACGTCGCAATCGTCGCTTGCGGCCAGCTCGCCGCCGCCGCTCTGGAGGCAGCAGACATCCTCGAGACCACCGACAACTCCACCTCGGTGACCGAGATGGCGATCGTCTCGCCGCTCCGCGAGGACGAGCTGCTGCACGCCATACGAGGCAACCGGCTCGTCGTCACCGTCGAGGAGCACGGAGTCGTCGGCGGGCTTGGGTCAGCGGTCGCCGAGGTCCTCGCGGCACGGGATGACGTGCCCCCGCTGCTCGCGCTCGGTACGCCCCGGTCCTACCTCGACGGCGGAGACGTACGCCAGGCACTTCTCACCCACGACGGGCTCGACCCCTGGGGAATCGCCTCGCGCATACTCGAAAGGCTCGAGCGGAGCAAGAAGCGCTGACGCCTTCGTCACAGGTCGCGATAGTCCACGAGCCTAAGGTCTGCCTGTCCCTCGAGCCACGTGCGAAGCTCGGGGTCGATGAGGGCATCGACCTCCTTGGCGCGGTCACCGGTGAGCGAGGAGTGCGTGAGGATGTAGCCGTCGAGGTAACCGGGGTGGCAGACGAAGACGACCGTCTCGCCGTCGGCCATCGCCTCGACCGTCTCGACAATCGCTGCCTTGGGGTCGTACCCGGGCTGCATCGAGCGAAGCACCATGCGCGTGTCGGTGAAGCCGCAGCGCACGACGACCGTAGGGTCAAAGGAGCAGGGCTGCTCCTTGAGGCCATTCTTCTCGGCCACGAAGGTGATGGCGCGCATGAGGTTCTTCGAGAGGACCGCATGGGCCTCGAAGTAGTCGGGGTCATGCCCGACGAGCTCGCGGAAACTCTCGAGCTGCGCCTCGATCTCCGTGACCGCCTCGTCGAAGACGACGAAGTCCTCGCCCGTCTTGTAGCAGGAGCGATACGTGCGACTCGACTTGAACGTCCCGTCCTCCTGAAGGAGGCTGGGAATGCACGCAGGGTCAGAGACGGGCACGCCGAGACAGACGTTCGTGTGCTGGCCGACCGCCACGTCACTCCCGGCGAGAAGCGACAGTCCGCGTGCAGCCTCGGGCATGTTGGTCATGAGGCCCACCGAGCGCACGAGGCCCTCGTTCACGCTTCGAGCGATGCCGAGGTCGACGGCGTAGGAGATGCCGAGGTCGTCTGCGCGGATGAGAAGCTGTTTCATGGTCTTCCCCTCTGTATCGGACATGTCCGTCGAATATCTTTCGCTCGCCTAACATTCTGATGCACTGCGGAGGCACCCGATCCCACATGTCCGGCATCTTCGCCGAACTGCTCCGTAACTCGTCCCCTCAACCCCACCCGATTGTGTGGGGTATTTCCGTGGCCACCTCACTAGAATGATTGCCCATGGAATCGCGAGGGAGGTCATTCGCTGTGGATGTGACCATAAAACCGACGTATCGATGCAACTTCGCATGCAGCTACTGCTGCATCCATCAGTTTGGTCGCTCTCCCCTCCCCGAGCTTTCTGCCGACGATGCCATCCGCGTGCTCGAGAGAGTCTGCGAGCGCGATCCCAGCTGCGAGAAGGTGCTCGTCAAGTGGCACGGCGGCGAGCCACTCGTGCTTGGTCGCGACTACTTCGAGCACGTTTTCGAATGGCAGGACTCCCAGAACAGGGTCTTTGACAATGCCGTGTTCACGAACCTCACGCTCATGGACGATGACCTCGCCGAGCTTTTCGCCGAGCATGACGCACATATCTACACAAGCTTGGACACGACGTTCCCCGAGCACGACGTACAACGCGGCGGTCGGTGCGCGGAGGTCTGTCATCACCTCGAACGCCTGCGCGAGCTGGGATTCTCTAAGGTGACAGTCAAGTCGACGGTGACCGCGAAGACCGTACGCGACCTCCCGGCGGTCTACGAGTTCATGAAGACGCTGCCGTTCGAGTGGAACTTTGGGCCCGTGTTTCCCTCGGGCAGGGGAAGCAAGGACTATCTCTCCATCATGCCCAATCCCGCGGAGTTCACCAGCATCGCGCAGGACATCTTCGATGATTGGGTAGTCACGAACGGCACGCGCGTCTACCTCTTTGACCAGGTGCTCGACGAGCTGCTCAACCCCTGCGACCCCGCAAGCGTCTGTCGGCCCATGTTCAACGTCGACCCTTTTGGCGACGTGTACTTCTGCGCGCAGTTCCATGGGGATCCAGCATACCGAATCGGTCATTTTGACGATGAGGACACTGCCGATCGCTTTGCAGCCCGAACCTGTGAGTGGAGCTCGTTCCACTTCGAACCCTGCGACTCGTGTCGTTACACGCGTCTCTGCCGGTTCAACCACTGCTCGTTTCTCGGTGACAACTTGGGACTGCAGGACATCTCATGCACACGGTACCTCTGCGAGATGTTCCTCCCGCTGTTCGATCATATCTCTGCTGCGCTCGCCAAACAGATCGACGACGCACGCGTTGCCTCATCACCGCTCTCAACTGCCTCGACGAACCCACCAGACGCCCTCGAACACACCACGAGGAGGTGATTGAATGATGACTGCTCAGCTGACGATGGACCAAGCAAAGAAGATCTCGTCTCCCGCAATCAGGAACGCAGCTCTTCACGCTCTTCAGAACTCGGGAAGCGCCGACGGCGTGATCGACGCACTGAACTATGACAAGTACACGCACGACAAGTCCTCCGAGTGCATTTGCGTGCTCGGCGGCCTGTAAGCCGACCGCACCAAAGAAAAGACAAGGTGGGTGGCATGGCAGCATCAAGGCAGTTGAGCTTCCTCTTCGTCTGCACGTCAGGGTGCAACCTGGCGTGCAGGTACTGCTACATGCCACCCACCGAGCACACGATGCTCTCATATGATGACTTTGCAACCATCTTCGAGAAGCTCGACGGCTTCTTTCCTCCCGAGGACGAGTTCAACGTCGTCTTCCACGGAGGTGAGCCCCTTCTCATGGGATCTGACTTCTATCAGCGCGCCTTCGCCCTTCTCGCCAAGAGTCCCCGACGTGTCCATTCCACCATCCAGACGAACCTCCTACTCATGGACGATGAGCTTCTCCCCCTGTTCGTTGAGAACGACTGCACCATCGGGACGAGCCTCGACGGATCCGAGACAATGCATGACAGGAACCGAACGTATCGCAGCGGTGGAGGCACTTACCACGACGTGGCAGAGCGAATTGACGCCTTGCGCGAACGCGGCGTACCCTGCGGCATCATCGTCACCCTCACCAACGCGAATGTGGGCAGTCCACGAGAGCTGTACGAGTCGCTCCGCAGGTTCACCGGGGCAACGGTGAGCTTTAGCCCCATGTACCTGCCCGATGACCCCGATGGCCTCATGCCTGGACCGGGCGGGCTCGCCGCCTGTCTCACCGAGATGTACGACCTGTGGGCGGCGGACGAGCATCCCCTTCGCCTTGTGGACTTCGAGAACGTCACCAACTCGCTCCTGGGCATCGCGCGCAACCCGCGCTGCACGTTCAGCGGAAGATGTACGAACTTCTTCCTCGCGATCAATGCCAAGGGTGACGTCTTTCCCTGCTGTGATTTCGTAGGCAGGGAAGATCTGAGCTATGGAAATCTCCTCGACGTATCCGCCGATGAGGTCTGGAACTCTCCCGTGAGAGAAGCCCTCTCGCATCGCCTTGACGCTGCCAAGGATCCCTCGTCTCCCCTGAGCTCTTGTCCGACCTGCGAGTTCTTTGACCAGTGTCACGGAGGCTGCATGGCCAAGGCAACGAGCCCTCTTGGCAACAAGGACCACTACTGCGCCGACTATCGCCGCTTCTTCACGCATGTCAGACATCGCCTGGCCAAAGTGGTTCCCGAATAGGAAAGCGCGCCGCCCCCGCCGTGGAGGACACGCCTACAGGCGGACGAACGTGGGCTTCATCCCTTCGAAGCTGCAGGTGTACCGATACCCGAGCGAGCGAAGCTGGTCCTGCGCCTCGGCAAGGTAGGCCCCGAGGTGCTCGGGCGCGTGGCTGTCGCTCCCGATCGTGATGACCTCTCCCCCGAGCTCGTGGTAGAGCCTCAGGATATCCTCGGAGGGGGTGCTGTCCGAGAGCCCGTAGCGATGGCTCGATGTGTTGACCTCGATGCCCTTGCCGTCGGCGATGACCACCCTCAGAATCTCCTCGATGATCGGCCGCACCCTCTCGAACGGGTAGACCCCCGCCAGGTCGTAGCGCGTGATGAGGTCCAGGTGCCCGAGGACGCTGTAGTCGTGGTACGTCCGCACCAACTCGAGCATCGCCTCGTAGTAGCGCTCGTTGTACTCCTGCTGGGTCAGCCCGCGCTGGAAGTCCTGGGTCCAGAGCTCCTTGTCCCCCACCTCATGGACCGAGAGGATCACAAAGTCAAAGGGGTATGACGAGAAGAGCTTCTCGTACTGGGGAATCGTGTGCACCTGCATGCCGAACTCCAAGCCCAGCCTGATGCGTATGCGACCCTCGTACCTCTCCTGAAGCTCGGCGACCTGCGCGACGTAGCGCGGGTAGTCGACGTTCGCGAAGGCGATTCGATCGGGCTCGCCCGGACCACCGGCGTGGTACTCGACGCCGCGTGGGTCGTCCCAGTCGCGTTTGACGCCGTAGTCGACGTGGTCCGTGAAGCAGATCTCGTCGAGGCCCTTCTCGATGGCGTCGGTCACCACGTCCTCCATCGGGTAGGTGGAGTCGTCGCTGTAGTCCGTGTGCACGTGATAGTCGGCAAGCATGGGGGTCTCCCGTCATCGCATCGTCTGTCAGAACCAGTAAACACCAGCCAACGCCCAAGATGCGGCGGACCACACGCCAACGCGAAACGGGCAGACATCCCGAGATGTCTGCCCGTGTCATTGCCGCGCCGAACTGCCCGACGGGCCGTCTCGCTAGCCTTCGAGTCCGTTCCGCGCGATGACGTCGCGGTACCAGAAGAACGAGTCCTTGCGAACGCGCCGCAGGTCGAGAAGGTCGTCCTCCGTGCGATTGACGAACACGAATCCGTAGCGCTTGCCATAGCCGTTGTGCGTGCTCACGACGTCCATGAACGCCCACGGGCAGTAGCCGATGAGCTGGACGCCGTCGGAGATGGCGAGCTGCGCCTCGTGGAAGTGGCGGTTCAGGTAGTCGATTCGGTATTGGTCGTGCACGCATCCGTCCTCGCCGAGCTCCTCTCGGACGCCGATGCCGTTCTCGGTGATGAGGATGGGCAGGCGGTAGCGGTCCCACACGCGGCGAAGGGTCGTGCGCAGTCCGACGGGATCGATGAGCCAGCCGTACTCGGTCTTCTCGAGATGCTCGTTCGCACCAGCGCGATAGACGCCCTCCTCGCCGACCATGACCTGCTGGTCACCGTTGCGCGGGGCTCGATCGTGGCCGTCGTTCCTCGCCGCAGCGACCGTTGCCGTGGCGTAGTAGTTCATGGCGAGAAAGTCGGGCTTGGCACTCGCGAGCAGCTCCATGTCGCCATCGGCGATCTCGGGCGTGAGACCGCGCTCCTCGAGGTAGGACCAGGCCAGGGAGTTGTAGTAGCCCTTCGCGGCCATGTCGAGGTAGAGCCAGCAGCGGATGGCCTCCCAGTCGTCCGATGCGATGACGTCAGACGGGTCGCAGGTCTCGGGGTAGATGGCGGTGATGTTGGGGGCAGGCCCGATCTTGTCGCCGGGGCACATCTCGTGGAGCAGCCTCGTCGCCTTGGCGGACGCCACGAACATGTTGTGGCACTGCTGGTAGAGGACCTTCTGGCTCGGGATCTCGCCGGCGCTCATGGCCCCGGGGTGGTTGATCATGACGTTCTGCTCGTTGATCGTGAGCCAGTACGGCACGCGGTCGCCAAGCCGCTCAAAGAGGATGCGTGCATAGCGCTCGAAGGCGTCGACGGTCTCGCGATTGGCCCACCCGCCCCGCTCGTAGAGGGCGAGGGGCAGGTCAAAGTGGAACATCGTGACGACGGGCGTGATGTCGTGGTCGAGAAGTTCGTCAACGAGCGCCTCATAGAACGCCATGCCCTTCTCGTTGACCTCTCCCGTACCGTCGGGGATGACGCGCGACCAGGCGATCGAGAAGCGGTACGCCTTCATGCCCATCTCCGCCATGAGAGCGACGTCCTCGCGGAAGCGGTGGTAGTGGTCGCTCGCGACCTTGAAATCCGCCACACCCGGCACCGACTCGTGGAGGTCCTGCACGGACATGCCCTTGCCGTCCTCTTCCCACGCGCCCTCGACCTGATAGGCAGAGGTGGAAGCACCCCACAGGAAGTCATTCGGAAACGCCTTGAGCCTTGAGTGGAACATCTCTTCTCCGTTTCTGGGGGTCGTTGGCTTACGCTTCGAGGTCGAGCAGTGCGTCGCCTGACGTCATGGCACCGGTCGCAACCGACGTGACGGACTTGAAGGACGGCGAGTTGGTCACGACGACCATGGTCTGAGGGTTGTATCCGGCCTCGACGACCTTGTCCTTGTCAAAGGTGACGAGCTTCTGGCCGATGCGGACCTTGTCGCCCACCTTGACGGACGCCGAGAAGTACTTGCCCTGGAGCTCGACGGTGTTGATGCCGATGTGGACCATTACCTCGGCTCCGTTGTCAGAGGTGATGCCGATGGCGTGGAGCGTGGGGAAGAGCGCGGTGACGGAGCCGTTGCAGGGGGAGATCACGACGCCGTCGGTGGGATCGATCGCGACACCCTCACCGAGGGCCTTGCTCGCGAAGACGGGGTCAGCGGACTGGTCGATGGGCATGACCGTGCCGGAGACGGGAGCCATGAGCCTGCCGGACTTTGCCTCGGGGAGCGCGTCGGCCTTCTGGTCGCTTGCCTCGGCCTCGTCCTTGCCCTCGTAGCGCAGGCTCAGGAAGAAGGTGAGCGCGGCGGTGATGGCGCAGCCGATGACCATGGCGATGATGATGTTGATCATGTACTGGAGCGTGTCGTCGCCGATGTAGAGCAGGATCGCGGGGAGACCGCCGGAGCCGGTGGCAAAGCGGTGGGTGTGGGTGAGGCCGGCGTACAGGCCACCTGCGGCGCCGCCGATCATGGCTGCCACGAGGGGGTACTTCTTGGGGAGGTTCACGCCGTAGAGGATGGGCTCGGTGATTCCCATGAATGCCGTGATGGAGCCGGAACCTGCGGTCTGCTTGATGCGGGGATCCTTGGTGCGGAGCGCGACGACGAGACCAGCAGTTGCCTGGCACATGTTCGAGACGATGTTGCCAGGGCCCCAGATGCTGTCATAGCCGAGCTGGGACATCTGCATGACACCGAGGGGGGCGATGCCGTTGTGCAGGCCGAACATGACCATGACCGGGCAGAGTCCGCCGATGAGAACCGCGGGCGCCCATGCGGCGTTCTCGGCGAGGAAGGTGAAGACGGACGCGAGCGCCTTGCCGGCGAGGTAGCCGAGGGGGCCGAGGACGGAGAACGCGAGGGTGCCCATGACGATGAACGTGATCATGGGGACGAACACGAGGTTGACCGACTTGGCGATGTGCTTGTTGAGCCACTTCTCCACGTAGGACTGGACGAATATGACCAGGATGATGGGGATGACGCTCGACCCGTAGCTCGCGAGCGTGAACGGGATCACGCCGAAGAAGTTGACCGGGTCACCTGCCGTGACGAGCGCCGACCAGTTGGGGTGCAGCATCATGGCCGCGACGCCCGCGGCAAGGATGGGGTTGCACTTGAGCTTCTGTGCCTCGCAGAACGCGAGCAGGATGGGCAGGAAGTAGAAGACGCCGTCGGAGAAGAGGTTGAGCATGTAGTAGGTCTGCGAGGTCTTGTCGATGAGGTTGAAGACGACGAGAAGGGCCATGACGGCCTTGACCATGCCGGCGCCGGAGAGGGCGGGAATGATGGGCTGGAACGTACCCGAGATGAAGTCGACGATGACCTCGAACACGCCCTTCTTCTCGGCGGGTGCCGCGTCGGCGTCGGACGCCTTGAGGTCGAGAAGCGGCTCGATCTCCTCGTAGACGTCAGCCACCTGAGGCCCGATCACGACCTGGAACTGCCCACCCGACCGAAGTACGCTGATGACGCCGTCGAGCTTCTCGATGGCGGTCTGGTCTGCCTTGCCCTCGTCGGCGAGCGAGAAGCGAACGCGGGTCTGGCAGTGGAACGCGTTGGTGACGTTTTCCTTCCCTCCCACGAGCCTCACGATGTCCTTGGCAAGGGTCACGTACTGTTTGCTCATGCGGTTCCTCCATCCATCTGCTTCTGACAGGGGGCCACGGAACCTCGAAGCTTGCCGGCTGGGTTCCGTGGCCTTGAGAAGACAATAAACTCGCAGGTAGATGGTCATGTTCGTGAAACGGGAACATGAAACAGGGTTTCGTCGCGGCAGGGGCAAGAGGCCTCGCGGGCATGAAACTCCGCGAAACTCCGTCAATCTGGCGCCTGTCGGAAGAGGCTATAGCTTCGTGTCGTCCTCGGGATGCCTGGCATCGGAGGGGGCGCTCCGCTCCCCCTCCAGCACGCGCGAGCTCTCGAGACGGAACTGGAGGTTCCTCTCGTAGTTCCTGGCAAACAGGCACGAGAAGAGGATGTTGAGCAGGTAGTTGATCGACTCCTCCGTCGAGAAGTTCGCGATCTTGTTGTAGAGCCTCTCGTGAGACGAGATGGTCAGCGTGCAGGGAATCGTCTGCCTCACGAAGCTGTCGCCCGCGCCCGTGATGCCGATGACCGAGACTCCCCGCTCCACCAAAGTCGATATGGCCATCGACCTCGACGAGTGGTCGGTGTTGCCAGAGTAGGAGACGAAGATCGCGCAGTCCTGGCGGCCGAGCGCCCGCGACTGTATGCCCGTCTCCCCCGCGGTCACCACGGACGCCTGCTTCCCGATGGTCACGAGCTTGCGACAGAAGAGCTCGGCGACGTAGCAGTTGGGACTGAGACCGAAGACCCGCACGATGCGCGCCGCGTCGAGGTAGCGCACGGCGCGGCGGAGCATGGCTCGGTCGATGTGGTCGTAGGTGTCGGCTATGGCCGCAGCCTGTAGGTCGCCGATGTTCTGGATGATCGTCTCGTCGGAGTCGCCCGGCCGAAACGGGAAGTTGGGGTCGACGGTGATCTTCGAGTCCTTCTCGCCGAGCTCCTCGGCCATGAAGGCGCGGATGAAGTCGCGCCAGCCGTCAAATCCGAGGTGCTTTGCAAAGCGGGTGATCGACGGCTTCGAGGTGAAGGTGGCCTCGGCGATGTCGCCGATCGTGTACTGCGAGAGATGGGCGTGCTCGCGCAGGATGAACGCCCCGATGGCGTGGCGCGAGTCACTCGTGCTCACGGTGATTTCTTCGACCTTGTGGTAGAGATACATGGCCTCCCCTATCGACGGAGCACTGCTCGGGCGGCCGGCATCGTCGGAGCGAGATATCGTGCCTTCATTATCGCCAGCCTCGTCCACGCAGACAACCGCCCGAAGCCAGCATCTGGCGTACGGCGCACTTCCTCGATAAGATATGCGCAGCACACACGACGAGCGGAGGAGACATGATTCCCAACCAGTGGTATGCGATTCTACCGTCCCAGGCGGTCAAGCCGGGCCAGGTCATCGGGGTACGACGGCTTGGCATGGACCTTGCGGTCTTCCGAAGCGACAAGGGTGCGCTCGGCTGCGTCATCGACCAGTGCTCGCATCGCGGTGCCGCACTCAGCAAGGGCAGGGTCGTGGGCGGATGCGTGCGTTGCCCGTTCCACGGCATTCGCTTTGACACCAACGGCCGTTGCACGCTCGTCCCCGCGAACGGTCGGGCGCAGGTGGCCAACCTCAGCCGCTTCGACGTGCAGAGCCTCCCCGTCAGGGAGGGCCACGACATCGTCTACCTCTGGTACGGCGACCCCGACAAGCGCACGGAGAACCTGCCGTTCTTCTCGTCGGACATTGATTCGACCTGGGTGTACAGCGAGATGGAAGACCCGTGGGACGCGCACTACTCGCGGTGCATCGAGAACCAGCTCGACGTGGTGCACCTCCCGTTCGTGCACTGGAACACCATCGGACGCGGCAACAAGACCCTGGTAAACGGCCCCAAGGTCGAGCTCGTCGACGGCGGCCTCATCACGAGCGCCTCGAACGAGGTCGACGTGGGGCAGGCGCCGAAGCCCGCCTCGGAATGTGCGATCAAGCCGACGTACCTCTCGTTTCGCTTCCCCAACCTCTGGATGAATCACGTGAGCGACACGGTGAAGATCGTGATCTACTTCGCGCCGGTGGACGACGAGCACACGATTCTCTACATCCGCTTCTACTCGAAGATCACGGGGCTCAAGCCCGTCGACGCGGCCATCGCGCAGCTGGGCAAGGTGGCGAACGGCGTCGTCGAGCGTCAGGACAAGCGCGTCGTCATCACCCAGCGGCCCAAGGCCTCGTCGTATCGCTCGGGCGAGAAGCTCCTCGCAGGTGACGCCCCGATCGTCCAGTACCGCAGGATGCGCGACGAGCTCAAGTCGTCACAGTAGAAATAAGAGGGCGCGACCCTCGGCTAGAGTGAAGATGCGTGCGCACCCGGAAGCGGGCACTCTCGACGTGCCCTCGCGAGCATGTCATAGTGCTCGGGTCGGTGCGCATCGCTCGCGATGTATCGATACATGCGTTGCGCGAGCATCGCCTTCGCCGGCTTCTTCTCGTGTCCGAGACGACCACCCGAGATAAAGTCCGCGCTGGCCTGCAGCCTGCAGCCCATGTCGACAAACTCCTGGGCGAGGCTGATGTCGTGCTGGATCGCGATGTAGCGCTCGGGATGCGCGATGACGACGTCAAAGCCCATCCCCTGCAGCTCGAAGACCGTCTGCTTGTAGGCTCCGTACTGGGTGTGCGAGGCGCCTGTCGACAGCTCGAGCAGAAACGTCGCCTGCCCTCGTCCCGCAAAGCTCGGTCCTGAGATGGAGAGCCTCGGAGCCCATTCGTCAAAGCCCAGGTCCATGAGCTTGTTCCAATTGACCTCGAAGCCCATGCGGAGCGGAAACCCATCTGCATGCGCCTCAAGGTCATAAAACGCGTCCCACATGCCATCGAAGTCGAAGTAGGGATCGCGACAGTGAGGCGTGCAGATGATGCTGGTCACCCCTGCCCGCTTGGCGGCGTCGAGCATCGTCAGGGACTCGTCCATGTCCCGTGCGCCGTCGTCAACGCCCGGTAGTATGTGGCAGTGAATGTCACGCATGACCGTTGATCCCGAATCCGCTAGATTGAACGGCGGTTGGAGGGCTTCTCGGCCCTGGGGCTCAGCGCGGGGCTGAACCCAACGGCGTTCGCACTACTCCCACCGGAGTACGAGCCATCCGTCGAATCCGACGACCAGCCAGTATCACTAGACGAGGACCGCTCGAGAGGAGTCGAGGACTTTCTCTGCGAAATGGGCGGATGGTGAGCCGCCTTCGGCTTCTTCTCAGGCTCGCTCGCACCTGTCGACGAAGGGGACTCCTGGATCTTGGGGGCGCTCCCGCCATCCTGCTCGCCGTAGTAGTAGCTGTAGTAGTAGTCACCCGACTGGTACTTGCAGTAGTTCATGATGACGCCGGAGATCTTGCCACCCGTCTTGCTCAACTGGTCGTACGTGTTGCGCACCTGCTCGCGGCGGGTAAAGTTCTCGCGTATCACGAGGAACGTGGCGTCCGCAAGATGGCTCAGCACAGCGGCATCGACAAACGCGGTAACCGGAGGAGTGTCCAGAACCACGTAGTCGTATGCCTTGGAGAGGCCTTCGAGAAGTTGCGCAAAGCGGTGCGAGGCAAACAGGTCGCTTGGGTTGGGGATGTTAGGCTCTGCGTCGAGGAAGTACATGTTCGGCGTGCGCGTGGCGACAATCGCAGACTGCGCTGTAACATCGCCCGAGAGCACGCCATAGAGTCCGTGACGGGCATGGACGCCAAGCCGACTTGCCAGGGTACGACGCCGGAGGTCACATTCAACGAGGAGAACGGTCTTCCCCGAGGTTGCAATGGCTTCGCAGAGAAGCTGCGAGACGTAGCTCTTGCCCTCGTTGGGGATGGAGCTCGTCACCACGATGGTCTTGACCGGATTGTCGACGTCAAGGAAGCGGATGTTGGCAAGAAGCGTCTTTGCCGCATTCTTGATCTCGACGTCGCCCGAACCACGCTTGCTCGTCTTAAGCTTAGCCATGAGCTATTTCCCTCCCAAAACCGGGATATGCCCGATGACTGGCACGCCGAGAAGCTCCTCGGCATCCTCGCTGTTACGAACCTTCGTGTTGAGCGTCTCTTCGAGAACTGCAATCGCAATCGCTACGAAGAGTCCAGCAACGAGAGCAACAACGACATACAGCGGACGGTTTGGGCCACTCGGAGTAGTGGGAGCGGCGGCACTGTCAATCGCGTTGATGCTCTTGACCTCCATGACGCTCTGCGCGATATCGCTCGTGTTCTTGACCATGGCATTGGCAACATCCGCCGCAGACTGCGCGTTGGAACCCGTGACCGAGAGCGTGACCACGCGCGACGTGGTGGAGCTGGTAACGGAAATCTTGAAGCCTCGGAGATCTTCAAGCCCCAGATCGCTTGCCGTGTCTGCCTTGACGCGATCACTCTTCATAAGCGTTGCAACGTCGTTGGTGATCATCTGAGATGCCGTAAGATCGCTGCTCGTTGTGGTGGCTGTTGTACTGTCCCCGCTCGTAACAAGCACGTACATCGTGGTCGAAGCCGTATATTGATTGGGGAGGAAGACCGCGATTCCGGCTACTGCAAGCGCAGCCAGAAGCGGCAAAAGAATCACCAAGCGCAGGTGATTGCGTAAGACACTCAATAGCTCTTGTAAAGTCATGACAAAAAAGCCTCTGTTCTAGGGGGTAGCGTCTCTATGATATAGTACTAAATCCATTCGTGATATCTATTACTATTATTATCACCTCAGGATACTACGAATTCCCCTATTATCAGTTTGATTCGCATCTCCAGCGCAACACCCTCCATTTTCTCTTGAACCTAACGCATCGTGCGGCTCAGCGCGTGAGAATCCTTCGGTGCTTACATGCAGGAAGCTCCTTGTATGACGACAACCTTGTCAGATTTCATCCCATAACTCTACCTCCGAATAATTTTCCACACGAAACCATGCACAAGGCTTCTCTCGTAGTCATTCGCGCACAGGTAATATGAGGTTAACGTGAAGGCAAATGCCCAGCAGAAGATGCCAACGATTAGCACCGTCCAGCCGCATCCAACAAACAAACGCCAAATGAAGCAACCAACTACACAGAGGATCACAAGGGGGATGACCTCCCCCAGGACGCTCTTCCACCATCCGAACATGTTTAAACCCACGCTCTTCTGGTAGTACCGGTTGAGAATCAGCCCGCTGGACAGGAGCATGGCTATTCCAGAAGCAACGGCCGCCCCGACAATGCCCATTAACTGCGCAAGCCAAATAGTGAGCGCGATGTTGATGACGGCCGCTACGAAGTACATCTTCGCTCTGAACCCATATCGGTCCATCACCTGCAGGATTGTAAGGCCGATGTTCTGTGACACGTCTATCGTGAAGGGCACGAGCTCGATAATTGCGACCCAGTAGGCAGCCTCGTAGCCGACTCCCGCCCACAGACGCACGAAGTCCTGTCCGAATATGATGAAGCCAAGCAGAACTGCAAGCAACGGATAGAGCGATACGCGACTGACTTTGACGAAGAGCTCAGATATGGCGTTGAGGTCATGCTCCTTGTGCCACAATTCAGACACGCGGGGAAGAAATAAGGAGGCCACCGCAGTGCCGAGCGGGAGGTAGGCATTCACAACTTGCGAGCCAACTGCGTAAACCGCGATAGCTCCCGTGCCGTAGAAAAAACCCAAGATGAGCTGGTCGGATCGCCAGAAGATCTGGTCGGCCACCGTGGCAAGTACGATGGTGCCCGAGAATCGAACGATCTGGCGTTCAAGACCTTTATCAAGAGTTCGAAGACGGTCATCCATGCCGAGCTTCCTGCGAGCGAAAGCTTGCTGACACATGCGAAGTATGAAGTTGCATCCCAATTGCACGAGCGTCACAGTGAAGGCGTTTGGACACCAACGGATGAATACAACTATGAGAACGGGCTGCGCGGCAAGTAGAGCCAGCTGTGAGACCTTGAGGAATGTGAACTCCTCATGTGCCGTGATGCAGGCGATGGAGATGGTGTTGTTCATCGTAAGCACGAGATTCAGGGCGAGTACCCCCAGCATCATGCAGCTCTCCTGAATCTCCCAGGCATTAAGCGAGTTCGCGTAAACGACTCTCAGAATACCCATGAGTGCGAAGGCGGCTGCAAATACGATGACATAGGCTACGCGATAGATGCGTTTGAGGATGCCGAGCGTGTTGGCCATACCGTCCTCGTCGCCCAGCACGTAGTACTTGCTGTAAAACCGCACCGCGCCCGCGGAGAAAGTTGAGTTGATGATGGAGAGATAGGCAATAATCGATCCAACCATCTGGTAGAGGCCATACTCGCTTTGTCCGATGCTTGAAAGCAGGATGGGGACATAGATTAGATTGACAATGACTTGAGCGATGGAGTAGACGTAGGAAACTATTGCTCCGCTTCTGCGTTTGTTCATTCCCTAACTCCGGTCGATTGCGTGGCGGTAACTCAGGCACCGAAGTCGGTGAAGGGCGCTGTAAAGCCCCCAACGACCATGAGTTAGCAAGGCAAACGAATACCCATATCGACTATAGTTTTTCTTGAGATACGGATTCTTCCTCCAATCAGGAAAATGGGTCTGCATATACCCTTCCAACTTCCGTCTGTTCTCATCCGTCCCCTTTCCAGATCTAATCAGCCTCATAGGCTCCCAGAAGAGAAGATGTTTTATTGCCTGCCACTCAAGCTCATTCCGATAAGGCGTGAGCCAGCCCATTGAGAGGAGGTGGTCGAACCCCTTGAGAATCTCCAGCGGATAGCGGTATTCCGATGAGTTAATGGTACTGGTCGGCCGCTGAGCATAGTGGTAGAGGAAGGCATCGATCCTGCAGATGCGTTCGGACTTTGCCGCTAATGGGAACACACTGGCAAAGTCCTCTCCCATATGCAACCCTTCGAGAAGAGGAAACGCTCGAATTAGGGGGCTGGCAATAGCCAACCCCCAAAGAGAGCACTGCTCACAAAGCAGTGCTCTCTTTGGGGGCACGTCCACGCAAACATGCTCATCGCAAGCGATGCCGTCAACGTCGCCTTCAGAAAAACCAAAAGCCAGAAGGTCAGGCCAGTTCTCAAGAAGCGCGGATGCTATGAGTGGGATTGAGCCCGACACGAGGGTGTCATCGCTATCAACGAACATTACATAATCCGTGTCCAGCGCACGGCAGCCGGTATTCCGAGCCGAGTTTTGCCCGCCATTGGACTTTGTCAGCAAGCGAAAACAGTCACTGTGTAAGCTAACGAACTGAGCACACGCCTCATGTGTCCCTTTGTTCGAACCGTCGTCCACAACAACGACCTCGTAGTCGTCGTAGTCTTGTATGAGGGATTCAAGACACGGGAATAGGTACTCGTCTTCTGTATTATAAACAGGAACTACGATGCCCAGAAGCCTGTGGCGAGTTCGCTCAGTTGTGGCGTTCAACGCAACCCCCAATTTGTCCGTGCCGCTGAATCGTCGTGCAAGCGAAACCAAATCACGGCATAATATGTAGCCATGATTAAAGACAAATCTTCCATTGCTCGAATACTCTCATCAATCTCCTTCAAGCTGCTATTCGATATTCCCACGGCTTCCTACCCCCTGAGCTCTGCCTTCGTCTCAGCAACGCGCTCCAGAGCGACCCCCCTGCAGCGCGTAGGAAGCGTCGAGGTACGACAAGTCGTCCGCGGTGTCGCGATGCTTGCTCGGGTAGTCCTCCGTCGAGCAAATCAGCCTTGCAGGGTTCTCAGCCGCCACGGTTCCAGCGGGAACATCGTGCGCGAGCACGTGGACGTGCGAAGCGAAGGTCACGTCGTCGCCGAACGCGATGAGCATGCAATGAGGGTGATCAATGATGAACTGTCCATGCATGTTGAAGTGCTCGCACACCTGAAGTCCGCGCGCCTTCTTATTCTGGAAAATGGGGTCGCTGCGCATGAACCCGACGATTGAATCCTTAACGTATCCCCGCATGCTTCAGGCCGCCTTTCACATCTCTTAGTTCAGATGAGGCCCCATGTTTCAAGGCAACAGCGTAATCGAGACAACCCAAGGCGATAGTCCACTCGTAGAAGAACGGGGTATCAGTGAAACCGTGGAGAACGAATCCCGTTGCAAGGAGCACTATACAGGGCAGAAAGGACATTATGCCCGCGCCCGTCTTGGCCCGCCTATAGAGGTGGGCGGCCAGAATCGCGAACATAAGAATCGCCTGGATAAAGCCGAAGAGCGTCACGGCTTCGATGTAGAGGTTATGGCACTTGTTGAAACTGCTCCACACAAATGTGTTCGCATAAGCGTCAAAGCCGATGCCCTTGAAGATGATGAAAACGCCTTCGTCATTCCAAAGAGAGACATAACCCTGCCAAATCTGGGTCCTACCCGTAAGCATGTCGCCGGAATTGAGCCTCGTGTTGAGTGCGTCGATGGAGAAGACAGTCGACCCCGAAAGCAGCGCCATCGCCCCAAAATAGGCCACAAGTACCGCTATTATCGCGATGACCAGGCTCTTGAGCGGAATCCCACCCCTAACAGTCTTCACGACAAAGGCAACCAGGATGAAAACGCCAACGATTGCGAGGCTCAATATCCCCGCCTTGGAATAGGCGAGAAGCGTGAAGAAAGCCAGCACAACCGATATCGGCACGGTAAACCTACGGGCGCGGCGAAGGTAGACCAGGAACGAGTTGACGGCAATGAGGACCGCCGAGAACTGCCCGAAGAACACGGGGTCACCTATAAGGCCCGAATAGCGCGTCGTCAGTTCCCCAGCCGTCCAAACTTCTCCGCTCGTGTATAGGTAGATTCCAGCATTCATCATCATGAAGCCAGCGATATCGGCGATGAGGAAAGATACGGTCAAATACCAGATACATCTCGGAAAGTGATATTTGAACCACGTACTGCCGACTAACAAGACCGGAACGAGCAGATGAAGCAGCCACCGCAGATACGCCTGTCCCGCAAAGACGTTGTAAAATGTCATGAGGACAATCAAGAGGTAAGCAGTCCACCTCGCGCCTGGATGGTCTTCCATTCCCGAGATAAAGGCCTTGGCAACCGCAATCAGTATCAGGAGATAGTACAGGCTCACCCCGCCAAGCTCCACACCCATAACGTTGAAAAAAGGGAAACAGGCAAACAGCAGACAAACGCTCGTCTCCGCTGGTGCAAGGGCGGAAACCAGCACTACCAGGAGCGACGACCCCAGAGCTGCAGTGCTCAGCCCACGGAGCCAGGAGAGGCAGACGCTAACAAGAAGCACGTAGCTCATGGCCATCGAGAAACCATGCCAAGTTATGCGCCTCTCCATAAAGGGTACTCGAGGAGACGTCGCCCTGGACTCCTCGGAAATCATGCCACACCCCGCTCGTAGACCGCCATATAGCGCTCAACCATAAGATTGACCCCGAAATTCGGGGCGGACCTCAGTGCGTTCATACCAATGTGGCGGCGGAGGCCCTCGTCCTTGACGAGGCGCTCGACGCAAGCAGCAATTGCATGTGGTTCTGGCTCACAAAGCAGGGCGCTCGTCCCGTCCCGGAGCATGTCAGGGATTCCACCGACATTGCTCGCGACAATGGGGAGCCCGGTTGCCATGGCTTCTGCGATAACCATGGGCATGCCCTCCCAAAGCGAGGGGAAAACGAAAAGATTGCTCTCATGAAGCGCGGTGGGCGTGTCGCCAGTGATTCCATGGAAGACGAACATGTCCGAAACGCCCAGGTCACGGGCCTTCTGCTTGGCATACTCTTGAAGAGAGCCGACGCCGTAGAGGTCGAACACGATGTCGATATCATGTTGCCTGAGAATCGCACCCGTCTCAATCAGCGCATCGTGGTTCTTCGCCTCTTCGAAACGCCCGATATGGCATACATGGATGGTCTGTCCCAACGCATAGTCCGAGAGGGGGCGGTACCGCTTGAGGTCAACCCCATTGGGAACGACCGCGACAGCGTCTGCCGCGATACCGTAGAAATCAACAACCGTCTGCTTGTTCTTCTCGCTGAGCGCCACCGGCCTGACTAGGCCGCGCCTGTAGCAATACCGTGCAAAACCCGATTTGAGCCTGCTCCTAGTCTCCTTTTGCGCCAGGCTGTGAATTGTATGAACGCAATTTACAGCGTGGGCTCGCCACGCCGCTGGAACCACGTAGTGGAGGATTGGTAGGTGGGAGTGCACGACATCAGGCTCGAACTCCTTCATCTGCTGCGCCAAACGTGATATCACGCTGAGGTCGATGCCTTGCCGCTTTCCGAGCATCACGGGCGTCAGGCCGTTATTGCGCATCCTCTCGGAGATCATGGTCTCCTCCGATTGAAGAACAACGACGCGCACATTGCAGCCTTTGTCGTGAAGGGCGTAGCTGAGAGTCTCGACCATGTTCTCAGCCCCTCCGACTCGCAGCGACTGCACGACGAGCATGACCCGGTACCCGCTCGTGTTGTTCATTCGCCTATCACCCGCCTGACCTCCTCGGCCACGACCTGTGGCGTGTAAGCGCGGGCCCGGCGCAGGCACTCGTGCCGCATGGCGTTCCTCTCGTCGTCGGTGAGACCGACGAAGCGTTGAATTTCCTGATCCAGCAGCTCGTTATGCCCGAACTGGTAGCCGAACCCGGTCGCGCCGTCCTCGAGCATCTCGCTGTAGTACTGCCACTTCGCCCCGATAATGGGCACGCCCGCTGAGAGAGCGTCGATAATGGTACCGGGGATGCCCTCCTTCACCCACTTCGTGGGGAAGAGCAGCGCATCGTAGCGCATGACCGTGCTGATGCTCTTCTCGGGAGCGATACTGCCCTTATACGCGCAGTGCGGACTCACGGCCAGCAGCTGGTCGAACTCGTCCCTGTAGCCGTCGTCTATTGGTCCGTATATGTCCAGTGAGAAAACCTCTCCGCCTTCGCGGTTCAGCACCTCGACGGCCTCTACCGCGTCGCTGACACCCTTCTCCTTAATGACCCTGCTGAAGATGCAGAATCGCCAGTCATACCCATATTGTCTGGCGTCGGAAATGTCGGGCACGTCGAGGTACTTGAAGTTTGGCAGGTAGACGGCGTTGGTCACGCCTCTGGCGGAAAGCGCTCGGACGAGCTCGTGGGACTCAACCCAATTGACCTCGAAGGCGTTGAGATACCCAGCCCACCGCGGGTATTCGTCCAGGTCGTCGTCGAGCCGCCCGCCAATGAGGTTCTGGTAGACCTTCGCGCCCTTGCGCCGAGCCGTCCTCGCGAGACACGGGTAGAGGACTCTCCTGCCGTTGCGCGAGAGCAGGATGACAATCCTGTCGCAGTCCCTCAGGCACCTGCATGTGCCCGCAAAGACCTGGAGCCAGCGGTGGCGCCAGTCCAACGTGTCCACGACCTGGATGCGCTGCTCCCCGTAGAGGCTGCAGAGCAGCTGGTACATCATCCGCGTCTTGACGGTCTGGCCGTCGAAGAGTGTCCTCTCCGGGTCGACACGCCCAATCAAGCCGATCTTGCCTTTAGAACTCAAGTAGATCACCCAGCTTCAGATTCCATTCCCTCAAGCGGATGGGCATCATGCCGGCGCAGGTCATGAGCGTCACCTCGGAGAAGTATTGGCACTCAGGGTTGACTATGACGTCGATGCGCGCGAACTTGAAGGGCATGGACGGGTCGCAGGTAACCCGCTCCATCTCGCCAAAGAAGGGAAGCGCCTCGACGGGCTTCTCCAGAGGCTTGAAGTTGAAGCGCGCGAAGGACGCCCGGGTGCCATCCATATTGATGAAGCTTATGCGTCCGGCCGTCGGACCTTCGTCGAGGCCAACGGAAACGTAGTTGTAGTAGTATGTGGGCACCCCGATGAAACAGTAGAACTTAAAGTCCAAAAGTGGCTCCTCCACAAACTGCTCGCAGATAATCTGCCGACTGATGGCGCTGAAGTGGGGCTCGGCTGACATCATGCCCCAGTTCATCCCCATCCACTCGTCGAGCTCGCGCCGGGCCACCTCGGGTTCGGAGGAGGCTTTGTCGCGACACAGGATGTTCATCTCGCAGCCGTGGCTACGCTTGAGAGCGAACCGGTCTGGCGGGGAGCCGAAGTCCACGTCATTCGCAGCACCCCAATAGCCGTAGAGGTCGATCAGCAGCTTGCCACAGCCCTTATCTTCCACGTATGAGCGGACCTTGTTCTTCTCGGCCACATAGCCGCGCACTTCCCGCTTGTCGGTGCGGCGGGCGGCAAAGGCCTGGTCGGTGTTAAGCTCGATCCAGGAGACCTTGTAGGCGGACGTCCTGGGGTGGTCGAGGTCGAGCCCGCAATGGTTGCGCAGCCGCGCGTCGAGCACCTTGACTTGCTTGCCCCCCACCACGTTGGCAATGCCGCTGGAGAGGGCGCGGCATGCCCCCTGCTGCATCTTGATTGCCATGCTCTAGTCCCTCTTGAACAGGTCGCGTGTGTACACCTTGGCGGCCACGTCGGAAAGCTCATCGCTCCAGCGGTTCGCCACAATCACATCGCACCTATCCTTGAAGCTCTCCAGGTCCCGGGTCACCTCACAGCCCAGGAACTCGTCGTCAGCGAGCGTCGGCTCGAAGACCGAGACGGGAATCCCCTTGTCGCGCAGGCGACGAATCACGCCTTGGATGGAGGATGAGCGGAAATTGTCGGAGCCCGATTTCATCGTGAGGCGGAAGACGCCAACGACGGGACGCACCACGCCCTGGTAGACAAGCCTGACCACGCGGCCCTCCACCTGCTCGGTAACGAAATCCCTGCGAGTGGCGTTTGCGTCTACGATCGCCCTAATAAGGTCCTGTGGGACCCCCTTGTAATTGGCTAAGAGCTGCTTGGAGTCCTTGGGCAGACAGTAACCCCCGTAGCCGAAAGAGGGGTTGTTGTAGAAGTCGCCCACACGCGGGTCAAGCGAGATGCCCCCGATTACATCGCGGGTGCTGAGATCCTTCACTTCGCAGTAGGTATCCAGCTCGTTGAAGTAGGACACGCGCAGCGCCAGGTAGGTGTTGACGAAGAGCTTGACAGCCTCAGCCTCGGTGGTCCCCAAAACCAACTCCGGGATACCCGTCGTGCCATCTGCGTTCATGCGAGTGCGCTCGGCGGGGGCAGCGCCCTCGGCCAGGAGGCCAGCGAAAGTCTTCGCGGCTGCAGCAGCGTCAGCGTCGCCCTTGGGCGCGCCTACGACAATCCGGCTCGGGTGCAGGTTATCCCAGAGGGCGTAGCCCTCTCGCAGGAACTCGGGACTGAAGAAGACCCGGGTGTCGCCCAAACGCTCCCGCAAACCTTCGGTGTAGCCCACTGGTATCGTTGATTTGATGACTATCCAAGCGGACGTGTTCACCTTGCGTACGGCCGCAACGGCGGCTCCCACGGAGGACGTATCGAAGTAGTTGGTCGCGTCGTCATAGTTGGTCGGCGTGGCTATGACAGCGAAGTCCACCCCGGTGTAGGCCACGTCCATATCGAGCGTAGCCGTGAAGTTGAGCTTCCGCTCGCCTGCCTTGGCCTCGGAGAGGAAAGCCTCAATCTCGCGGTCACGTATGGGTGACTCGAAGCGGTTCAGCTCCTCCACCTTCTCGGGCACGATATCCACAACGCGCACCTCGTTGTGCTGAGCAAGCAGCATCGAGATCGACAAACCGACATATCCGATTCCCGCGACCGCTATCTTCAGTTCGTCCGTTCCTTCCGTACCCATCACTCGACATTCTCCTTCTGGGCAGAGCCATGTTCATGCGCGGTACTCTCAGTGTAGGTCCGCTTCCACACGGCCAGCGCCGCGTAGCGCGCGAAGCAGAAGCAGGCCTGGGGCAGGGACAGCGCCGCCACCTGCCGGTAGAAGTACCAGGTGCCCCTGGCAGCCTTGACCTTGTTGCTCGAAAGCGACCCGCTCGTGCGCCGGTACTGGCATAGCACCTCGGGCACCCCGTAGCAGATGTGGCCGGCCTTAAGCACCTGCAGCCACGTAGCCGCGTCTTGGCGGCGTCGCATGTCTGGCATGCGCAAAAGGGCACGGTCGACCCTCTCCAGGTCGGCCATGATGCCCACGGTCTGTAGGTAGTTGTTGGTGAGGAAGCCTCTGCTAGGATGTCATAGAGCACGTTGGGCGGGTATGCCCACGGTCTGTAGGTAGTTGTTGGTGAGGAAGCCCCACCAGTCCGAGGCCACAGGCATCGCGACGGTACGCCCGAGGGGCCTGCCATCCTCGCCAATGACCTCGTAGGAGGTGCACGAGAAACCACAGCCGCACTCCTGCATGAAGGCCACCTGGCGCTCCAGCTTGGCAGGCAGCCAGATGTCGTCGGCGTCCAGGTAGGCCACATAGCGCCCGCGCGCCTCGACGAGCGACCGATTGCGCGCGTGGGCCGCGCCCTGGTTAGTCGGTTGCTCGAAGAACCGTATGCGCGAATCGTTGGCAGCCGTCATAGCCACCAGCTCACGCGTTCGATCGGTAGAGCTGTCGTCGGTCACGCAGAGCTCCCAGTTGGCGAGTGTCTGCGCCTCCACGGAGGCGATGGCCTCAGCGATGTGCGCCTCGGAGTTGTACGCCGGCATGATCACTGACACGAGGGGCGATGCGCTCATGAAGCCTCGCTACAAAGAAGGTGAGGCATCATCCTTACACCACCGTTGACTTGCGCGTTTACCAAGATAGAGCACCTCCACACAAAACGCGGGAACCGCCAGACACTATAATGCAAATACATCAACCAATTCAGAAACAATTTTAACATCTACCACCTCGCCGAAATACCCTCCCCACGAGCCGCGAAGTAGCATCCAGCGCCCTGACGTTTCCAAGGAGAAGGTTATGAAAAGCCTGTTTCTCTAGCTCAATGAAGACATTGATCTTGTACCCCGTCTCGCATGAAAACCATGCTGTTGGTGGTAGACAACGTTTAGCTTATGTTGGTGAGTGCTCTCATCCCAGTTCTTGAGAACAGCACAGGACGATCACTCACGGATACAAAATACTGTCTGTAAAGGACGTAGCATAATGCATGTCCCCCTGTTGCAATTCACGGTAATTCCTAACTGGTTTGGACGACTATCTACCTAATATGCACCCTGCCCTGTGAATACCTGGATGATAGTATTCACCACACACTTCAAATCAACCCACGGCGTAAACTCCCGCACGTAGTCAAGGTCATACTGCACGTTATCTTCCCACGAGGTATCAGAGCGACCGCGCACCTGCCAGAATCCCGTGAGCCCCTGCGGAACCACGAGCTTGCCCATCTCATGGGAGTTGTAAGTAACAACCTCGGCTGGCAGCGGGGGACGAGGGCCAACAATACTCATGTCACCCGTAAGGACGTTGACAAACTGGGGCAGTTCGTCAAACGAGTGCACCCTCAGATACGACCCTATCCTGGTGACGCGCGGATCATCCTTAATCTTAAACATGGGACCATCGGCATCGTTATACTCTTGGAGGTTCTCGAGCTGTGCGTCGGCATCCTCAACCATGGTGCGGAACTTAAACATCCGGAACGTTCGGAACGTGCCATCCGGCATGAGGCGTGCAACGCGACGCTGTGTGTAGATTGGCTCGCCCGGAGAATCGAGTGAGATTGCCGCGCACAGCAATGCGGCGGGTACAGCTCCAGCTACGATAACGGCGCTAGAGAATGCCAGGTCAAATCCACGCTTCACGATACGATACGACAAGGGCCGCATATGCGGCCGCGCCGTCGTGCGGACATTTGCGAGAAGCTCGCATGCGTCGTCACTAGTAATATACGTATCACGGTCAACCAGGGGGAACGGATCTGACTTAGCGCCATCGGTGGGACCTGAAACGGGTTGCTGAACTGGGTCAGAAGTATCCGACGAAGACGAATACGGACGAGAGGACCGAGACGCAAGAATCTCCGAAATCTTCTCGCCCGGCTTGAGGTAATCGCTCCAGACGGGGCTGCCCTGAGGGCGAACCTTGTCCTCCTTTGCCTTAGTGACCAGAGCGATAGCCTCTCCCGCTACTGCCACAGCCACCGTAGCCGCAGCAAAACCTTTAGCAACACTCCCGAGCATCGAACGCGACGCCATGCTAGCCTCTTATCACACTTGAAACAATCTCTGGCCGATATTGCGAAACCTTTTATTTGGTTTGTTATATTAAAGCATAAAGCAAGACGGACCGCATCCGGATGGCACAGATAACTGCATAGGAGTAACAATCGACGCGAAAATTCAAAATAATATAGCCAATCCAAGCCGAACAAACATAGTTCTTGCACCGTTGCCGCCTACGCTGGATTTGCCGGCATGTAAGGACCAGGGGCTATGAACAGCAGAATCGTCGAGCGCAATGACTAGCAGGAGATCAAGTGCGGAGCCATCCGCAGAAGTATGGCGATGATATGATGACCATCCCAAAGAGCTGCCTATCAAAGAGCACATGCGGGGATAGCGGCTGAGACACAAGGACGTCCCACGCAATCCGTTCCTACGGCCAAGAGTGAGGAGGCGGCACGCCACCATCTCCTCAGAACATGAGATAGCGTATATTTGTTCGGGTAGATTATGGTTTAGCTACATCGGTCTGAAAACTTGAAGGGTCATTTTTTATGAACGATTCCTCGTCACACGGCAGCCACTTCAAGAAGGATCTCCCGAGCTCGTCACCAACAACGAACGAGGTTCAACCGGACTTCTCCGCAATTCCTCAGTTCGAGAAGAACGACACTTGGACAGCTGGGGATATTTCTATGGACGCCCATGGTGGTCACCACCATCACCACCATCACTCACACAAGCGGCGCGTGCTCCGTGTCGTCGGCATTGTCGTGCTCGCCCTTCTTGTCATTGTCGGTGTCATTGGTTATACCTTCTATCGCTCTGCCATGACCGTCCGCTCGCAAGGAACCGAACTTGTCACCCAGGCATCTGCCCTGAGCTCGCAGCTCATGTCAGGTGACTCCTCGTCTGCGAGCCAGACGGCGGCAAACATCGCCTCAACCGCAAAGAGCATGCACGAGGAGACGTCGAGCCCCCTATGGAACGCCGCGACTCACATTCCCGTCTACGGAGCAGACGTTGTGAGGATTCAGACGCTCACCTACGTAGCCGACGACCTGTCGTCAAACGCCATCGTCCCCGTCACGGAGATGCTCTCGGACACTCCGGTCTCGACCATGATCGGTGCTGACGGCACCATCAACATTGATGTCTGCTCGTCCCTGCTGAACGCCCTGTCGAGCATCCAGTCCGTAACCCACCGCTCTGCCACGGCTCTCGACGGTATGGGAAGCGCCACCATTCCGCAGATTGATGAGCAGATTGATAAGATCACCCCCATCATCGACGAGCTGGACTCAGTCGCCAACATGGCGACGACGGTCGCACCATCCGTACCTACTTTGCTCGGAGCCAATGGCCAGACCAAAAACTATCTCTTCATCGCACAGGGCAATTCCGAGATTCGAACGACGGGGGGCTTTCCAGGAGCGATGACCCTGCTCACCATCACCGATGGCAAGATGGACCTGGGTAATTTCTCCGCCCAATACTCCGCGCAGAACAATCTCAAATATTTCGACCCCGGTACTGGATTTCCGCTCAATGAGGACGAGCATCAGTTCTTTCTAGAGGATTTCACCTGCATCATCCCCGGTGACGCTGGCTTCATGCCCGATTTCACGCGCGTGGCAAGCTGTTGGAAATGGATGTGGGAACAGAGGAACTCAACCACCATCGATGGCGTCATCGCAGTCGACCCTGTCGTTCTCCAGAGTCTCTTGGCACTGACCGGCAGCGTCACGACCAGCGATGGTACCGTGCTCGATGGTACGAACACTGCCGAGATTCTTCTCAATAGCATTTATATACAATATGGCGACGCAAATGCCCTGTCTGACGCCTTCTTTACCGAGACGGCAAGTCTGTGCTTCAATAAGATCCTTTCAAGCTTGAGTACGGTCAACATGGCCGACCTCCTCAAGACCCTCGAGAAAAACGTACAAGAGCATCGGCTTCTCATGTGGAGTAACGATGAGACCTGCGAATCGACCCTCGAGCAGCTTGGAGTATCTGGCTGCATAGAGACCGATGCGGCCCATCCCGTGCTCGGCATCTACATGTCCAACAAGACCTATGGCAAGATCGACTGGTATCTCGACTACTCCACAAGCGTCGGACAGGCGACTCTCAACGCGGATGGCACGGCAAGCTATCCGGTGACCAGTACATTCACCAATACGTTAACTGTCGGCGAGGCTCAACCCCTCCAGCGAATGATTCTCGGTGCAGAGGATACCGGTGACATGACCACCGTTGTCAGCCTGCTCGCCCCCGCGGGGGGCACGATCTCGAACGTGAACGCAACGGGCACGCCCATATCCCCCTTTGTCGAGAGTTCCTATGAATCCCACGATCTGTGGATGAGCACGCTTCACATCGGCTGCGGAGAGACGGTCACCGTCACCTATACCGTCACCGCCTCGAGCACCGCTTCGATGGCAGACGGTCTCACGGTCAGATCGACCCCGACCTGCCACGAGTAGTGCCAGGCTCTTGAGCCAGGGGGGGGTTTCCCCCCCCCTGCCGTAAATGTTTTACGGCAGGCGGAGTCTTCGTGCTATGCTATGAACACGGCACCCAACTTCGTGGACGCCAAAGGAGCTGCATATGCTGAAGCGATTTGAGGTCTCGAACTATCGTAATTTCAGAAACTCATTTGTCCTTGATCTCAGAACGTCGCATGACTACCAATTCAATACGCAATGCGTCAAAGACGGCCTGGTCAACAATGGCATTATCTATGCAAAGAACGCCCGGGGAAAGAGCAACCTCGGTCGAGCGATTATGGACATTCGAAATAACTTCACTCGTGCCGATCGGCTGTCTCGAAACATGGACGTCTCGGACGACCCTGGTTTTCTAAACGCAGATGGTCCCGCAGGCGGGGCTGCACATTTCTCCTACCTCTTCGAGATTGCCAGTTCCGAAGTCGCTTATGAGTACTGGAAGGATGCAGACCAAAGGATACGTAGGGAGAAGTTGACCGTTGATGGTACGGTTGCCTTTTCCTACGACCACCTGCTTACACGCATGCTCGAGCAGAACCTCTCCATCATTGGAGCCGAGAACGCCAACTGGCAGTTTGGCGATGCTGAAATCAGCCTCTTGAGCTACCTCACAAACACCGTACCTTCAGAACGGTCATCGCTTCTCTTTTCCCTGCGACGTTATATCTCGGGGATGGTCATGCTGAGCGGCGATCGCGATACGCGCAATGCATTCATAGCGACCAGACAGATCGTGAGGTCGAATTCAGTCAAGGAGTTTGAAAACTTCTTGAAGCGATACGGGGTTGACGAGTCTCTCGTAGTTGCCTCTGGTGCAGACGGAAGAGAGGACTTGTACCTGACCCATGCAAACGGCTCTCTCCCCTTCCTGAAATACGCCTCGAGCGGGACCTTGGCCCTCGCGAGCTTCTTCAGCGCCTATGAGTTACGTAACGGATATACCTTCGTTTATTTGGACGAGTTCGATGCTTTCTATCACTTCGAGCTTGCGGAGAAGCTCGTTGAGCACCTCTCAGAATCCGCGTGCCAGACTATTGCCAGCTCCCACAACACTTCGCTTCTCAGCAACTCGATCATGAGACCTGATTGCTTTTTCATCCTCGGAAAAGAGCGCCTCTGCTCACTTGTCGACGCAACGGATCGTGAGCTTCGGGAAGGACATAATCTAGAAAGACTCTATAAGAATGGCGAGTTTGACACTGGGGAGGACTAGTGCGGCAACGACGCATTCTCTTTGTAGTTGAAGGGGATAAGGCGGAGCCTAAGCTGCTGCGTTCGATATTCCGCGCCTATGACATTGACTCACAGCGAGAGGTTGTCTCGTATCGCACTAACGTTCACGTCCTTCTGAACGAGTTGAATAAGTGCGCAGATGAAACTAAAGAAGGGATTGATGCCCTTTCGCCCGGAGAAATTGAGCTCCTGCCATTCCTGATATCCAGGGAGCATGATAAGAAAAAGCGCGATCAACTGAGCGGCAAGTATACGGACATTATTCTGGTGTTTGATTATGAGCCTCAAGACCCGAATTTCGACTCGAAGGGGCTTGCCCACATGCTTTCGCTCTTTTCCGAGAGCACCGATAATGGGAAGCTCTATATAAACTATCCAATGCTCGAATCCTATCGAGACATGCAGGAACCACCTGATGTTGACTTTCTCACAAGGACGATGCTGACGAACGAATGTAATCAGTACAAGAAGCTTGTGGGGAAGAGAGGCCGTTTCCGCAAGATTGAAGCCTCCGAAAAAGAGCGGCTCTCTTGGGTAGTCAAGATGACCGTAATGAAAGTCTTAGCATTGAGTGGGCTTCTTGAACTTGCCCCTTCATTCGGCGATGGCTGTCAAATAGTAGAGACACACCATGCCGAGGCGAAGCTACTCGACATTCAGAATGCGCTTTCCCGCGAGCGCGGGGAGGTCTATGTCTGCTGTACTGCTCTCTTGTTCGTATCAGAGAACTGGCCATCGAAGGTCCTGGAAGGACCAATGCTCCCCACCCCGACCTGTTGGGACGAAAAGGGGCTCTTGTCACAATAGACGCCTTGCGCTTTCTGCGAGATGGAGACGACGTCTCCATGTACATCGGTTCGGAGAATCCTCCGCCACCATTATTTGACCGTGAGGGTAATTGATCCAGCACCAAGTACATGGGGTGATCGGTCAAGGGGTATTTCTTGGATGTGCTCCGCCCCTGCCGAAAGAGCAAGTCCGTAGTTTAGGTCTATTACATCTGCCTTCTCGGCAGGATTCTCAGCCCGGCTCACAAGCTGATGCTCCTGTCTTTTTCGCACCCTCTTTCAAAGACCACCCGATAGGGTGGGGCATTCTCGCCGGCCTTCTGCTTTACTCCAACCAGCTCCACGTTTCTCGATGGAGAGGCACTCAAAGCGGAGGCAGGTCATGGAGACAGTCATCAAGAGCAAGGTCGTGAGCTACGGTCTGGTGGAGCTCAGGGACGCGGGGGCCACGAGTCCGCGATATCGCATCTACGTCGCAGGGCAGCTCAAGGAGTATTCGGATGACCTCGACGGCATCATGAAGTTCTTCGAGCGCTACTACTGATCTACCGGCACCCCCGACGTCACATACCCGCCAGCATAAGAAGGTCATCGTGGACGCAAGCGCAGCCCTCCCCCTTGCCGATTCGAACCCCCGGTTCGATCCCAACTCACGGGCATGTCAGATCACGCTCAGCATGTATAAGGACCCGACCACGAGCTTCATCACGCAGAGTCCGGACAGCCTGACCACGTGCACGAACGCGGGAAAGAGCCTGTTCAGCCCTGAGACGCTGGCGTCAGAGGACGAGTCGCTCACAAGCCAGATGGGTTCCCTGCGTGACATCTGCATCCATAACGCCACCTATGCGGCCGAGCGATGCACCAAGCCGTTTAACGTGTCAATCATGACGTCCGCACGCGAGATGAAGACGGTCTACTTTGACGTGCCGAAGACGGTGCGAAAGGGCCTGTTCCGTACGGAGACCGTCGTCGAGAAGGTCGCGCAGCCCCAGAGCGTGCTCGTCAAGAAGAAGGTCCTCTTCCAGGGGTGGCTGCTCGAGCACTTCGAGCGAAACGAGCTGTACAGCGCCACGTCATCCGAATCGTTCTTCTGGGACTACTGTCTGGGCAAGGATGGTGGCCTCTACATGGTGACGTCAAGCAACGAACTGAGCTCTGGTCAGGTCACATTCGGAGAGTACCACGTGCACGAGCTCCTCTTCAACTCTCCCGCGTACATGAACCTGCGGCACCAGAACATCTTCTTCGCAGTAAACGCGGGGTTTGTCGGCTCTCTGGACGTCGTTGCCCCGGGTGACGAGGGCAAGTGCTACAAGGTCAGCACCAACGACGAGAACCTTGAGTTCAACTTCCCCATCGAGGACCCCGGCTGCTCCCACGTCGCCTTCCCGACGATCGGCGACGGTCTCTACACGCGCCTGAAGATGCTCCTGAGCGACGAGGGGTAACGTCAAGGCGCCTGGACCCGAGCGGCCCAGGCGCCCGCAAGCCTTCGTAAGGGCGACCAACGCCCGAGACTAGTAGACCGACAGCGCGATGATGCCGATGACGCTCAAAAGGAGCAGTGCGACGATCGCGATGAGGATGCCTCGCCAGATTCTCCTGGTACGCATGCTCTTCTCGGCCAGGTAGTCGTTCAGGATCGCCAGCTGCGACGCCACCTCGTTGACTTCGGCCTCGCTCTCCATCTTCACGCCGAGCAGTTCGCTGACCGGGACCTCGAACTGCTCCGCGATTCGAGCCAGCATCTCGGCATCGGGTACCGAGCGTCCCTTCTCCCACTTGGAGACGGTCTGCCGAACGACGTTCAGCTGCTGCGCCAATACCTCCTGGGACATGCCCCGCTGCTTGCGGAGCGCCTTCAGATTTTCGCTCAACATATGCAGCACCTCCTTTCGCCACCCATGCTCGTCTGTGGGGGCCGTTGCCGCAAGCAACGCAAACTAACATCGGGCGACTGTAACCATTCTGAGCTAAAAAAAGGGGCCGCCGAGCACTACCCGACGGCCCCTGAAGGAAATCCTTCTCGATGCGAACCCTACCCCGCAAGGCCGAGCTTCTCGAACGCTCGCGCGAGGCCGTCCTCGTCGACGTCATCGGTCACGTAGTCCGCCGCGGCCTTGCAGTCCTCGCTCGCGTTGCCCATGGCGACGGAGTAGCCGCAGAGCTCGAACATGTCGATGTCGACGGTCGAGTCGCCGAAGGCGATCGTGTCCTCGCGAGTCTCGCCGAGGTGCTCGAGGAGCTTTGCCACGGCGGCGGCCTTCGTGATGCCGACCTGTCCGAACTCGCCGAACTCGTGCGTGTCGGAGCGGACGCCCCAGGTGCGGGTGGTCGAACGGCCCTTGTAGTGCCTAGCCTGTTCGTCGAGGTCGACGAAGTCCTCCATGAGGAAGCTGATCTTCTTGACGTCATCGCGGTAGAGCTCGTCCGTCTCGATCATGAGGGGAAACCCCTTGTGGCCCTGCTCGAGGGTCGCGGGAGTGCATGCTCCCATGACGTGCTCGGCGAGCTTGGGGAAGAAGAGGTCGTTGCAGTAGAGCCCCGGGTTCGTCTCGAGGTAGAAGCCGATGCCCTTCTCGACCAGCCAGTCGACCTGCTCACGCTCGACGGTGGGGTCGAGGTTGCGGTCGTAGATGGCCTGACCGTCGTCCTCGACGTAGGCGCCGTTGCCGCCGATCATGCCGTCGAGGCCCATCTCCCAAATGGGCTGGTACATCTCGGCCTTGCAGCGTCCGGTGCACGCGTAGACGCGGTTGCCCGCGGCGCGCGCCGCACGAACCGCCGAAACCGCGAACTCGGGGATGGTCCCCCTGCGTCCGACGAGCGTCATGTCGATGTCCAGGAAGATGATCTTGCCCGCCATGTCTGTCTCCTTCTCGTGTGCCACGGCCTGCTTTCGCTGCCATGATACCGACGGCCTCATGGGCATTGGCGTATCCTATCAGACGAAACCTATAACGAATCCGCCCATTTCCGCGTCTGGAGGCAGACATGCTCAACGTCTTCACCGGGTTCTCCATGGACGAGGACGGCCATGAGCTCATGCCTCATGGGACCGAGGACTTCCCCTGCGTCGGCTACAAGGAGTACCACTCCGACCGGCCTGGTGGCGACTTTCCCTGGCACTGGCACAACGACTTCGAGGTCATCATCTGTGACAGCGGCGGCATCCGCGTCAAGGTCCCGGGCGCCTCGACGCTCCTCGGTGCTGGCGACGCGTGCTTCATCAACTCGGGCATCATGCACTACATCATCGGCGAGCCAGAGGGAACCATGCGCTCGATTGTTGCGTTTCCGCCCCTGCTCTTTGGCTCGGTCGATTCCGTCTTCGCCACTCGCTACGTCATGCCCGTCCTCCGCGACGGCTCGATTGCCATGGTGACCTTCAGCGGAGACGAACCCGAAGAACGCGTCGCCGCAAGCTGCATCGACCGAGCGATCTCAGCGCTCGAGCACGAGGAGTTCGGCTATGAGTTCGAGGTGCGTGGGTACCTCTCTCGCCTGTTAGTCGAGGTGCTCAAGCGGGAGAAGTCGGCCACGCCTCCCCCCGACAGCCGGCTCTCGACCGATGCGGAGCGAATCAGGAAGATGTGCGCGTACGTCGAGTCGCACCTCAGCGAGGACGTGAGCGTCGGCGACATGGCACGCGCAGCGGGCATCGGGGAGCGCGAGTGCCTCCGCTGCTTCAAGAGGACGCTCGACAGCACGCCGTCGCAGTACCTGCTGAGAAGGCGCATGGACCTGGCCGCCCAGCTCCTGACGAGCGGGGCCTGCGCTTCCGTGGCTGAGGCGGCGCAACGGGTGGGAGTGGGCAGCCCGTCTCACTTCTCAAAGCTCTTCAGACGAGAATATCGCTGCACGCCGAGCGAGTACCGCACGCGCATGCTCGCTGACGCCAGCCGCAGGGCGGAGACGCGGGGCGAGACGCCCGTCGTGGGCGTCGACGGGTAGGGAGAAAGTTATCAAATCTCCCTGTCTTCACCTGACATCTCGACAGGATTCAGCCCAAAGTACGTCTCCGTCCTTCTCGTCAGTAAAAAGCGGAGCGGTCTCTTGCTTGACGTCTGAACGAGTTCTAGGTCCTGGAGTCGCTTGAGATACTTTCTTGTCTGCTGGTCACTCATTCCGAGATGCCGTGAGACTTCGGGAAGGCCGGCGCCGGGAAATGGCGCAAACAGGTCCAGCTGGACGAGCATGTAAATAATCTCTTTATCTTTCTCCGATAGATCGAATTGAGCCGAGAAACCCCCAAGACGGAGCGTGACCTCATCGAGCTGGTCTTCCTTCTCGCTAAGGCTCACGACGAGCTGGCTCTGGGCAACTCGCACGTCTTCGAGGATGTTCATCACGAAGAAGGTAAGCTCCCCATGGTTCAGCTTGTCCTCGGCAACTCTGAAGGAACGATAATATGCGTCACGATTTTCCGCGATGAGTCGAGAGAGGGAGAGCGAGGTAAGCACCGAGAGCGGCCTGCTGAGATAGAGAGCTAGCAGATACCTTCCGGTTCGCCCGTTTCCGTCATAGAAAGGATGGACGTACTCAAAGACGTAATGGGAGAGTATCGCACTGTACGTCTGTGGAATGTCCGCTGAGTCTGCGAGGGAAAGCATCTTGCCAATCGTCAGGATTATCTCGCTTTCGGGATAGACGCCATGATGAAGCACCCTTGAACCAGCACCAATGACCTCGACCTCTCCTCTCCGGAAGAGCTTTCCGTCTGGCCTGTCGCTCTCCTCCATGGGCTCGCCGCGCATCACCTTGTCGTAGATTGCACGGACGTCCTCAGGTGATGTGGGGTACTGCCTGTTTTGATCACTCAAGTTCAGATACATCTTCGCAAGCTCGCGGAAGCGCTTTTCCTTGAGCGGATCATCTGGGATTGAAGTCGACTCGAGGATGTCGCTAATCTGCCTCCTCGTGCTGTGGATGCCTTCGAGGTCATTCGTGCATACGACCTCGTCGGTGACAAGGCCGCTAATCAGGGCACCGCGGGCAACGGGAGGAAGCAAGCTGAGATTCTTTGACACGAGACGCTCCAGCCGTAAGACCTTCTCGTTGATGACGGAGAGATCCCTCGGCACCGCCAAGAAGAGCTCGCCTGACGGCGTGACAATGCCCGTGCGAAACGTGGAATCCGCTTCAAGACGGAGCTTGGCGAGACGCTCGTTCTCAGAGAATCGACTGTTCGATGTGTCCATGTGGAACAGCTTCGCGAGAGGCTCGTAGGGCATCAGTGACTCCGCTCTAGTAGAGATTACAGACAGGAATGGTGCCGTTTATTTATACTATTTGCGATATTGTATAAATAAGAAGTGTGATTTTCAAGTTATACATATCCAATATCGCAGAATGGAAAATTTAGAACGGCCAAATGCCATGTAAATTCACAATTACCTGGCTGTTTGGGCTCTTTCGTCCGTGACGCTCTGGCGGCCATAGAGCTCCTTAGCGACATCTCATCTATTCGGGCACCGATGTCCCCCGCCACGCCAACGACCTGCAGCTACAAAGCCCGCGCGCCACGCGGCGCGGTTGAGGCCAGTCCCCCAGACCGAACCGGCCGCACTGCCAGACTTGGGCACCGGATTCTTGGAGGCATAGACATCCGCATAGGAGTCCGTCACCTTATTGCCGATGGCAAGGAGCTCGTCCGTGACCCCGGGTGACACCTCGAGCACGTAGGCATAGGTGAGGTTGTCATCCCAGAGCGCGACGTCGGCGGTCTCCGACTCGCGAATGCGCGTGAACTCGGAGAGTCACACGCGAGAATCCCCGCGCAGCGTCTCACCACCTCCACGCCCTTCTCCGTGACGCCAAGGTCATAGACGAGGGAAAGAGTCGAGGTCAGGGCAATGAGGATCGGACCGCAGTCAAGCAGCGTCGGCAGGTCGCGAGTCAAGGCAGCAATGTAGCCTGGCAGCACCGCCGAGAGGGCAGCCGACGACTCGACAATGTCGAGCCATCGCAAGGATCGCGTGGTTTCCCAGGAGGGATTGCCCTCCTGCATCACGGAGAATCGTGGAAGCGACGAGACATCCCTCAGGCCGCTCTCCTCGAACTCCTCGTGCGAGGCCTGAAAGAAGCCATCGATGGCGTTCGTGGGCCTCATGTCCCCCGAAGTCCCCGACGCCGACGCCTGTAGGCTTCCCTGACCAACCTACGCCGCAGCATCACGCAATGCTCATCTCGATATGGTGCATATGGTACCCCTCAAGCGCGAGGTCCGTCTCGCCAGCTGATTTGTCCTTTAAACTGGAAATATTGTCGTATATATTTGACATTATATCGTGTGCATGTCATGCTGCACCCGGAGGCGATGCTCATGGGCAGGAACATTCCGATAAAGGTCGCCCGCGCCGAGAAGGACATGACGCAGGGAGCGCTCGCCGAGGCGGTCGGTGTGTCGAGACAGACGATGAACGCCATCGAGCAAGGCAACTACAACCCAACAATCAAGCTCTGCCGTGCGATCTGCAAGGTGCTGGGCAAGTCGCTTGACGAACTCTTTGGAGATGACGAGTCATGAGAAACTGCGCATGCGAATTCGATGAGAAGCAGCTCATCGACCGTGGAATGCCTACCAGACAAGCTTCTCCGTCTCCCTGCTCACGGTCTTTGCCCTGTTCTTCGTCACAGATTTTCTCGAGGTTCCCATCGAACGCAGGGCGCTCTTCATGCTGGCCCTCTGGATTCCAATCACCGTGTGTCTCGTGCTGCTGATCTTCTCGGACGCCTATCGCGGGGTGCACACCCCCAGTTGGAAGAGCAGCGTCATCTCCTTGGCCATGGGCCTGGACGGCATGGTGCTCATCACACTCACGGTCATCGACATGTTCGGTGGCGGAACGGCGCCAGTCGAGAACGGCGGACTGACACGCCCCGCAGGCTATCTCGTCTGCGGGGCGTATCTCGTGGTGATCGGCGTCACGTACTGGATCAAGCAACGTTCCGACAAGAGGATGCTCGGAAACGGCTGACGAGTCTGGGCACTGAGAACGTGTCACCCGATGACGCGTCGACAAGAAGCGTGTCGCACGATAGGTTTTAGTACGTAATCCTATCGTGCGATACAATCCAGGGCTTCATTTGTATCGTGCGATAGGTTTTAGTACGTAATCGTATCGTGCGATAGCTTTTCGTTTTGGCTAGTCGCGTGAGACGAGATCGGGGCCGCGAAGTGTATCGTGCGATAGGTTTTTGTACGTAATCGTATCGTGCGACACAAAGCCGTTGCCCGGTCGCGCCGCCACGCACCAGCCGCAGAATAACACCTCTGCCGAAGGATCCAGCGTGCGGATGTCCTTCGGCAGGGGTGGTGCTCGGAGAGGCCCCCCTCCCCTCGGAGCGAATCATGCTACTTGGCGATGCACCCAAAGACGCGGTAGTAGTGCTCGAGCATCTCCTCCATGGAGTCCTGGCCTGCGATCAGGCGCTTCATGCCCGAGAGCGACGGATCGGCAGCTATGCCCGCCATGTTCGCATCCATGAGGTCGGTGTAGATGTTGATCTTGCAGACGCCACCCTGCGCGCAGCGGGTCAGGTTGTCGTCCCCGCTCGACGAGCCGCCATGGAGCACGAGCGGCACCTTAACAGCCTGGCGGAGCTCGGCGAGACGCTCGAAGCTGATCTTGGGCACCCCCTTGTACTTGCCGTGCGCCGTGCCTATCGAGACGGCCAGCGAGTCGACGCCCGTCTCAGCGGCAAAGCGGGCCGCCATGTCGGGCTCGGTGTAGATCGTGTCGCTGCTGCCGCTGTCGTAGGTCTCGCCCTGACCCACATGGCCGATCTCGGCCTCGACCGTGATGTCGAAGCGGTGCGCATACTCGACGACCTCCTTGGTCCTGTCGAGGTTCACGTCGAACGGCTCGGCAGAGGCGTCAATCATGACCGAGGTGAAGCCAAGGTCGATCGAGTCCTTAACCATCTGCAGGTCAGAACCATGATCGAGGTGGAGCGCAGTGGGCACCGAGCTGTCCTTGCAGTAGTACATGGCCAGCATCGCCGCCTCCTGCAGCGACAGCATCGGCTTGTGCACCGGCGCATAGGCGATGATGACCGGCTGCTGGATCCTCTCGGCCACCCTCATGTAGGCGCGGAGCGAGTGCATGTCAAACAGGTCCGGCGAAGGAATCGCGTAGTGGCCTTCCTGGGCCTTCTGGAGCATTTCCCTAGAATTCACGAGCATGGGTGTTGCCTCCTCCTCTTCTTGGGAGCAGGCGCTCCGCGAACGTTCGCAGGGCGCCTGCTTGCGCGCGACTGAACCGCCTCCGTACTGACGACCGCAACTTTACTGCGGCTTCTCCTCATAGAGCTCGATGAGCGCGTCATCCATGAAGATGAAGGCGAGACGAGCCGTCGGCGAGAGGACCTCAGGACCAAAGACCACGGTCTGGGCCTTCGCAAGGTACGGATCCATGTTGTCGACCTTGTAGGCGACATGGAACAGCTTGCCGATGACCTCGGGGAAGCGGCTGCCCGGCTCGAACTTCAGGTACTCGATCTTGTAGTCGTAGCTGTCGGTGTCGGTGTTGACCCAGAAGCCGCCCCACTCGTTGTAGACCATGTTGGGCTTCTTGTTGATGACGGGGATGCCGATGTGCATGTACTCGGCCGACATGGTTTCTCCTTTCGTTGGCTGGCGAGAATACCTCTTCGCGCCGCGCTACTTGTTGAATGCAATCGTATGGGCGGGCGTGTTCCAACGGGCCAGCGTCACGTCATCCCACTTGGCGATGTTGAGCTGGAAGCCAGCCTGCTCCTGAACGGTCAGGATCTCGCCGACCATGTTGGCGACGACCTCGATGCCCAGGTCCTCAAGGTAGTGGACGCAGTCCTTGTAAAGGATCCACTGCTCCATGAGCGTGGTGGAGCCGGAGCCGTTGATCATGACGAAGGCCTTGTCGCCCTTGACGAGCGGAATGTCCTTGACCAGGGCGTTGGCCATGATCTCGATGGTCTCCTTGGCGGTCTTCATCGGCTGACGGCCACCACCGCCCTCGCCGTGCTGGCCCATGCCGATCTCCATGTCGATGTCTCCAAGGTCACCGAACTCAGCGCCCGTGGCAGGATGCGTCGCGCAGCGAGACGCGACGGCGATGGTGGCCATGGAGTCGGCGTACTTCTGGGCGATGTCCGCGACCTCGTCGAGCGACTTGCCCTCGCGGGCGGCAGCGGCGGCGATGTGATAGAGCGGAATCGCGCCGGCAAGACCGCGGCGATCGTCGGCATTGGAGCGCGGCGCGTTGGAGATGTCCTCCTGCGTGATGACCTTGCGGACGTTCAGGCCCTCCTTCTCGACCATCTTCATGACCATGTTGCCGGTCAGCATGTCACCCGCGTGGTTCAGCGTGAGCAGCAAGACGCCATGGCCCTTGTCGGCGAGCTTGACGGCCTCGAACACGGGCTGCGGACTCGGGGAGGCAAAGATGTCGCCCACGACGTGAATGTCAGTCATTCCCTCGCCGACGAAGCCGTGCTGCGCCGGCTCGTGCCCGCTGCCGCCATACGTGACGATCGTGACACGATCTGCACCGGCAAGCGCACGGCTGATGACCATGTGGCCACGAACCTCGACGATGTCATGGTTGGCCAACTCCATGCCCTCGAGCAGCTCATCGGTCAGGGTGTCAGGGTTGTTGATAAACTTCTTCATCTTCATGGCAGCACTCCTCCCCCATCGTTCGTTACTGTGCGTCGTCTTTCGCAAGTCCTGCGAAGAATGACTTCATCGATACCGCGCCGGCGTCCGGCGTTCCGAGCGTCTGCTCGCCGTAGCTCCGAGCCCGTCCGAATTTGGAGACGTAGTTCTTGGTGTCGTCAGCACCCTTGTCCGCAGCGGCGGCGGCTGCCGAGAACAGCTCCTGGATGCTTCCGTCCGTGCACCGAAGGGCTTCGGTCGCAGGAATCAGGGCGTCCATCATGGTCTTGTCGCCAACCTTGGCCTTCGAGAGCGCCGCGAGGTTGGTCAGGCCCGACGCGAACATGGCCTTGAGATCGTCTGTCGACACTGGGCCGCTCGCCGGTGCCGCCTGAGCGAGACCATCGAGGTAGGTGTACCAGAGAGGCACCGCACTGCCCCCGTTGATCCCCATCACCGCGCCAGCCGCGCTGTCGAGCAGATCGTGAATCTCGCTGCAGCCCACCTGGGACGCGATGACCGCCTTGGCGATCTTCTCCATCGTGACGCCGTGGTCCGCATCGCCGAAGCGCGAGTCAATCTCGGTCAGCTCGTCCTTGGCATCGATGACGAACTGCCAGCCGTTCTCAAAGCGCCTCGCGAACTCTTGGTAGGTCATTTCCATATTTGCCTCCTCTCTTGACTTTTGTTAATTCTCATTTGATTCATATTTGTATATACCTACACGTAAATCTACATATTCTATTGCTGGAATTAATGTAGGTGAGAATCATCGCATCACATGTGAGGTCTTGCCAGCGTATCAGAATACGCCGCAAGCGTAATTAACTTTTGTTAATCCGATGGAAGTTGATGGCCTGGATGCTCGTCTAGCGGTCCAGGAGCTTCTGGGCAAGCGACTCCGGCAGCACGAGGACGTCAATGACGCCCACGCCCAGGGCCCCGACGAGGCTGGCGGGCTGCAGCAGCGCAGAGCAGCAGGCCACGACCTTCTCGGCGTTCTTGAGCTGGTCGACGCTGATCTGCACGGCGTTGTCCACCTTGGGCATGACCAGGCTTCCGTTGATGTCGTAATAGTACGCGAGCATGCGTCCCACGGCACCGAGCTTGGCGGGGTTCTTGCCAAACCGATACTCGGCGCCGAGGTCGGGATAGGAGGAGACGTTGGAGACGTTCAGCACCGCCAGGTCCATGTCGTCCCAGCACTGCTCGAGGTCGCGGTACATGTCAGTATGGTGAGCAAAGGTCAGGTCGTCGTCCGAGTCGAAGAACGCAGGCAGGTAGAGGTACTTGGCCGGAAGCCCGACGTGCATCGAGATGATGCGCGTGATCTCGTTGGGATGATAGCCGCGATAGGAGGCACCGATGCCGCCTATCAGCGGAAAGATGCAGCCGGTGGCGTCATCCTCGGGCTCGGGCTCGAGCGTCTCGGCGTACTGCGCCATGTGGTCGGGCAGGGAGCCCCAGCCGATGCCGATGCGCTTGCCCGCGCAGTCGCTGAAGCAGTAGCGGTACGCCTCAGCGGCGAGCGCGTCGTTCGTCTCCTCCTCGCTCTTCTGGTCCTCGACCAGAAGCACCTCCTGGATGCCAAAACGGTCTCTGATCTGCTCGGACATCAGCTGTCGGGCGTTCTTTGCGTGGTTGATCGTGATGGTGACGACCCCACGCTGGCGCGCCTCCTTGAGAAGGACGCTGACGAGCGGTCGCGAGACGCCGAGCACCTTGGCGATCTCGGCCTGGTTCATGTCCTGCTTGTAGTACATCTCGGCGACGTTCACGAGACGTTCGATGCGACCATCATCAGATAGCATTTGTTACCTAATCTCAGCGAGAAGGGCTTACCTTTGTTTGTACTATAGCATTGTCCTCGACGTTCTCAGCGATGCCCCGCTCGTCGCCGATATGACACGCTGCCACCAGAAAACGCCGCCGCGACCCAGAGCTTCGTGGTCGCGGCGGCGTCAAGATTCGATGACCTCTTCCCTACTCTTTCTCTGACCTCCTGCGAGCGACGAGCAGTGCGGCAGCGCCAGAGAGGGCGAGCAGGACCATCATCCCCGCAGAGATGGAATCACCGGTATTGGGCAGGGTGGAGACTCTCGTGGTCGTCGTGCGAACCGTCACCGAGGATGTGGACGTCGACGGAGACGTCGGGGTCGGCGTGGGGGCGGGAACGACCTCCTTGGCAAAGCCGTTCTCGATGGTCGCGGGCGTGGTGACCTTGGCCGCGAGCACGCCCTGGCCCGCATCGGTCACCGTAACGGTGGCCGTCTGGGTCGCTCCGCCGCACGTCCAGCCGGATTCCAGGGCGGTGGTCTCGCTCACCTGGTAGGAGTAGACACCCGCCTTGGTGAACTCGATGGTACCGAAGCCGACCGTCTTGCTGCCCGCGGCGTCGAAGGATGCGGAACCCGAAGTCCCCGTGGCGGCTGGCGCGCCGTCCGTTGGCGTGATTGAGAACTCAAAGGACGCTGGCGAGAAGCCCTCCCCGCTGACCGTCTTGGTGAGCAGGGCATCGAGAGCCGTGTCGAGGGTGACGCTCGTCGCATAGCGGTCCCTGATGGTGCCTTGCGCCCCGACGACTGCGGCGGACAGCACGCCGTTCTCGTCGCTCTGCACCTTCACGGTCACCGTGAGCGGCGAGTTCTCCAAGGTCCAGCCAACGCCTCCGTCGGTCTGGGAGATGCGATAGACATAGGTGCCCGGCTCAGTGAAGCTCATCTCGCCGAAGTCGACGTCATAGGTCCCCGTTGCCGTCACGCTTACCGTGACCGAGGGGATGGCACTGCCGTCCGGCCTCACGGGGTCGGGCGTGCCGTCGGCACCGGCGATTGTCAGCTGGAAGGTCGCGCTGGGAACGGAGGTGTCGGAGACGACCTGCACCTGGGCGACGGAATTCGCCGTGTCGAGCGTTGCCGGCGTATAGGAGAGGGCATTGGTGAACGCGATGCCCGTCGTCCCGCTGCTGTCGACCGTCGTGCGTGCGGTGAGGACGCCCGCCCCGTCGTCGGAAACGGTCACGACGACGGTGTGACTGCTCGTATCGTAGGTCCACCCACTGCCGTCTGCGGGGGCAGCGTCGCTGCCGTCCGAGGCGACCTCTTTGACCTCATACGTGTAGGTGCCCGGGGTCGTGTACGTGGTGGAGCCAAACGTGTCCGTGGCGTCAGTCACGACCGTGCCGGAAGTGGTGCCTGCTGGAGCGTCCACCGAGAGCCACATGGCGGAACTCGTGGCGCCCTCGGGCAAGGGCATCGTGGTGGCGTCGAGGCCGACAGCCGTGGTCGACGCCGCCTTGAGCTCGAACCAGAAGGTCTTGGCAGCAGCGGTCGTGTCTCCCGTCACGGTCTTCTCCACAGCGAACCGCGAGGCATCCACCGTGACTGCCCCTGCAGAGTATTCGTTCACGAAGGTTGTGACGAGAAGCTCGGAGGTGCTCTGCGGGGTGTAGGACGTACTGGATGTCGGAGTGATCGTAATTCCGCCTGCAATGACGGCTGCCTGAAGCACGCCGTTGACATCTGTCACGACGACGGTCATCGTCGTCGCACCGGAAAGGTTGCTCCATCCTGCGGGCAACTGCTGCTCGGAGATGGTGTACTGATACGTACCTGCCTGCGTGAACGTAATCGTCCCGAGCGAGACGGGATCGGGAGTGGAGCCAGCGCTGTCAAAGGTGGTCGTCGCCGTCGCCTGCGCAGGCATCGGGGCACCAGCAGTCTGAGCGGCAATCACATGCGTGAAGCTCGCGGGGAACGTGGGCGTGCCGTTGGCGACGGAGATCGTCGTACCGACGGAGGGCGTGATCGAGACGGAGGTCGTCGAGTAGCTGTTGGTGATGGTCGCAGGCGTAGTCACGACCGCCGAGAGCGCGCCGTCCGCATTGCCGCTCACGTCGACCGTCACCGAATGCGTCTCGTGGTCGCAGGTCCAACCGCCACCGTCGGCAGTCGTCTCCTCCACGTTGAAGGTGTAGGTGCCGGGACGGTAGAACGTGATGTCACCAAAGTCAACGGAAGTGCTCTGGTCTCCGCCCGCCATGAGTGTTGCGGTTCCAGCGACCGCGCTGTCGGTTCCGATGCTCGACTCAGGGCCGCCGCCTGTCGGTGCCACGCCGGTGATCGTGAAGTCGAAGTCCTTGTCGGCATACGAGGTTGCGCCCGTCACGGTCTTCGTCGCGAAGCCTGCGGTTGCCGTATCGACCGTGAGCGGCTGGTATGCGAACGAGTTGGAAATTGAAGCGGCCGTCTCGACCGTTGCGGCGAGGCCACCGTTCCCGTCGTCGGCGACGTCGACCTCCACGGTCTTGGGTGAGGTGTCAAGCGTCCAGCGGGCGTCTTCCACGGTGGGGGCGACCTCTTGAATGGTGTAGAGGTAGGTTCCGGGCCTCGTGAACGTGATGGTTCCGAAGCTCACGTCCTTGCTGCCGGCGGCGTCGAACGTCGCGGAGCCGGAGTCGCTCGAGGAGGCAGGAGATGTCGCGGTTGTTCCATCCGAATAGGTGGCCTGACCAGGCTCGATGACAAAGCCGAACGACGTCGAGTCAAAGTCATCGCCTGTGACCGTCTTCACGAGCAGCGTGTTCTCCGACCGGGACGTGTCGAAGACAGCCGCGTCGAACCCATAGGAGTTGGCAATCGTCACGTTAGAGAAGCTCACGTCGAACGAACCCTTGTGGTCGTCGGTTACCGTGAGGGTCAACATATTGGACGCGGTGTCGCAGCTCCAGGCACCGCCGAGGTCAGTGGCCTCCTGGACGGAATACGTGTAGGTGCCTGCCTTCGTGAACGTGATGGTCCCGAAGTCGACGACCTGGTTGCCTGCGGAGGAGAACGCAAGGCTCGTCGTGGGCTTCGACGCTGCGGGCGAGATGCCCGCCGTACTGCCGTCCGAGTAGGTGGCGATTCCAGGCGTGATCACGAAGCCGAAGGTCGCGGGAGCAAAGCCCTCGCCTGTCACCGTCTTGGTGACGACAGCCTTGGCCACGGTGTCAAAGGTCGCGGAGGCCGCATAGCCGTTGGCGATGGTCACCATGCTGACACCCGTGATGCTCAGACTCCCCGTGCTGTCACCCTGCACCGTGATGGTGACCCGCTTGTCACTGGTGTCACAGGTCCAGCCGTTGGCGGAGGCCGTCGTCTCACTCACCGTGTAGGTATAGGTGCCGGCCCTCGTAAACGTGAGGTCACCGAAGCCTGCCGTCTTGGATCCCGCCGCGTCAAAGAACAACGAGGCGGTACTCTCCTCTGGCGCAGGCGATGTCCCCGTAGTCCCGTCGGAGTACGTCACGGTGCCAGACTCGATCTCGAAGTCGAACTTCTTGGTGCCAAAGCCCGTCCCGGTCACGTCGCTCTGGAGGAAGGGAGAGGCGTCCGAATCGAGGACGGCGGACGGCGTCACGTAGGTGTTGGCAATCGTCGCCGAGGAGGTCACCTTCGCGGAGAGGATTCCGTCAGCGCTGGCACTGACCTCGACGGTCGCGGTCTTGGTGCCGTTGTCGCAGGTCCAGCCAAAACCGGACTGCGTCGACTCGCTCACCTGGTAAGTGTAGGTGCCCACCTTGGTGAATGTGATGGTGCCGAAGCTCACCGACTGGCTCCCCGCCGCCGAGAAGGTCGCCGAGCCCGTCTGCTCCGTGGGCGCAGGCGCACCATCAACCGGGGTCACCGAGAAGTCGAAGGTCTTCTCGGCAAAGTCCGTTCCCGTGACGGTCTTGGTAAGCAGCGCGTTCGCCGCGGCAGAGGTATCAAGCGTCGTGGACGAGAAGTACCCGTTGGAATAGCGGGTCGATGCCGAAACGCTCGTGCCTCCCGTGGAGACGGTCGCCTTCGACCTGGTGGCGTCCGCGTTCTCCCAGGTCGCCGACTGGATGGTGAGCGCACTGGTCGTACCGTCGGCGATGACGACCACGGTGAGCGTACGATCGAGGTTTTGGTTGATGGTCTCCGGAGCCCATGGGCTCGTCGCCGGCATCCCCTCTTCACTCACCACGTAGGTGTAGGTTCCGGGCTGGGTGAACATGACGGAGCCGAAGCTGGCCGTCGCGTCGGGTTCCGTGTTGTACTCAGTCGGTAGGACGGTGTTGCTCGCAATCGTCACCGAGGGCGCGGTCGAGGCGGGCATCGGACACGTGATGACGGTGGTGCCATCGGAGCCGACCGCCGAGCCGCTAAGACTGAACGTGAAGGTCGTCGCTGCCGTCGTCGTCACGCTCGCGCCGATCGTGCTTCTAACGCACTTCTCGACGGAGAGGTTGAGGGTGGGCTTGGGGTAGTTGGTGAAGGTCACGGACGAGACGACCGGGCTTGCCATGATGACACCAGCCGTCGCAGGGGCAGTGGTGCCGGTCCCGGTCGTGGTCTTGGCCCACGCTGCATAGAAGGTCTGCCCGTTGGAGGACACGACCGTATCGGTGGCCTTCTCGCCCTGGTCGGTGCCGAGTCCCGAGCCCGCCTCGGCGTACCAGCCGATGAAGGAGTAGCCATCGCGGGTGGGCGTCGAGATGCCTGAGGGATAGCAGAGCGATCCGAGCGTGGCAGTCTTGGTCGTGGTCGCACCTTCGGCGAAGACGCCGCCGTTGGCAGAGAAGCTGATCGTCGGAACGACCTTCCACACGGCATAGACGTCCTGCGAGGCAGACGGCATGACGAGGTAGCTGACCACGCTCGCGGCCGAGAGCTGGGTGGTCGTCGAGCAGAGGTAGTCGGTGCTCCCGATGGCGGAGCCCGTGAAGGAGGCGTTGGCCGAGGGGGCGACGGTCGACCAGCCCACGAACGTGTAGGCCGTGCCGTCGTAGGTCACGGTCGAACTCCCGATGTCGTTGCCCGAGACCTTGGGCTGGTCATCGGAGGTACCGCTCGTCTCGTTGAGCATCACGTACGCGCCAGGATAGTCAATCTCACGGAAGGACCCCGCACCTTCCGGGTCGGAGGCAGTGACGCCGGTCATGGCCGTGTGATAGGAGAGCACCTCGGAGGTGGTGTCGGTGGTGAACGCCTTGATGCGAACCGTGGTAGAGCTCGACGCCATGTCATACCAGGAGGAGCCCGTCGAGCCGACACGATAGAAGCTCTGTCCCGCCTTCTGGGTCGTCTGAGACAGCGTGTCGGTGACGTACTCCTCGGCGAGACCGGTCGTCTGGTCCGCCGCGAAGCTGACGTTCGAGCCATCCGATGAGGTCAGGGTGATCGCGACGGCAAAGGTCTCGTCCATGTCGAGCCGGGCGGGAGCGTCAAGGACCACCGTGTGGTAGCCCCTGTAGGCCTCCGTACCCGAGGCGGATGCCACGAGCGTACCCGATGACGGGTCGTTCGTGCTCATGGGATTCGCATAGACGGAGACCGTGTAGCCGACGTTGGTCGCGTTGGTGAAGAAGCCGACTGCGTCGACGTCCTGGGTGCCCGTGGCCTTGTAGACGTTTGCGACCGTACCGCCACTCGGTCCCTGATACCAGACGGTGGTCGTACCGCCGTCGTACTGGTAGTTATGATCGTAGTTGGAGGCAGGCTCCACGTCGTAGAAGTAGGCGTCAGGCGTCGAACTGCCCGTGATCGACAAGACGAGCGGTGAGATCTGGGTCAGCGAGGCGTCCTCGTAGGAGAGCCAGAAGTAGCCGCCGTCACCCCACGAACTACCCCGGCTGCCTCTCACGAGCCATGCGCCGTTGGACGTGGGCTTGGCGCCCGTACCGTTAGCACCGCCGAAGTTGTCGGCGGAGTAGTCGTCATCCCAGCCGACGAGGGTCACGGCATCGTTGAAGATGCTGTACGTCCCGTTGTACCAGGCATGGGTTGTGGGGTTGTAGGTGCTGTCGTCTGCGTAGAAGAGGATGGTCGCGCCACCCATTTGCTTGATCAGCGCCTGCACCTCCGCCCTGTCTCCCAGGGGGACGGAGTACGAGTTCTGCAGGTGGGCAGTCACGTTCGCATAGGGATTCGCCACCAGCGGAAGCCCCGCATCAGCTGTCGCGGCCCCAGAATACGGTGCCGTAACATCATCGACGAGACCCCTCCAGGTGGCAAGCGCAGTCACCGCCTGAGAGGGCACCGCACCATGGAGGTGCGTCGAGCCGACGGATGCAAAGGTCCATCCGAGGCAGAAGATGGTGTCGCCCGTGGTGCCTCCGAGGGGGTCTGCCTGAGCATTGTTGAACGCGCTGTAGCCAAGATGGAGCTCGCTGTAGTCCTCGGTGGTGCCGTACTTGATAAGCTGGTTCGACTCGATGGCGGAGATCGCGGAGAACGCCCAGCCGAGCCCATACGTGCCTTGGTTCTTGACGGGCGTGAGCTTGCCCTCGCCGAGCAGGCTGTAGGACGACGCCAAGGCCTGCGCGGGACACGTGAGCACGAGAAGCAGCACGAGGGCGAGCATGGCCCTGACCGGCGACGGCATGCGACGTCCAGACTTCTTCATGGGAATCATCGTCCTTCTTCTGGGGCATGCGTTCGTCATGAGGCAACCTTCGCATCCGTCCACGCGGTGGTCCAGCCGTCGCCCGCGTTCGTCTCGCTGACCTGGTAGGTGGTTCCCTCAGGCAGGCCGGAGATGGTCACCGTCTGTCCGCCCTTGAGCGTGACGGTGCCGATTCCGTCCGTCAGCGCGAGCGTTCCGCCAGCGCCGTCGCTTCTCGCCCAGGGATAGGAGCCCATGAGCGCGGCACCCGTGGCGTCCGCCAGCGTGACCTGCATCTCGAACTCCGTCGCAGCCTGAGCTTCCGTCGCACCATCACCCAGCTGCTTGGATATCTCGAGCGAACCCGTGGCGACGTCCCACTTGGCATAGAGGGTCGCATCGGCAATGACCGCAGTGGAGAAGTCATAGGGCGTGGTGCAGGCGGCGTCGGTGAACCAGCCCCTGAACGAATAGCCCGCGCGGACCGAGGTGGACCCAATCGTCCAGTCGTCGCTCACCGCGAGCGTTGACGGGTCAGTCGCGGTACCACCCCAGGTCACGGTCTGTGACGCGGGTGCCGTGACGCCAGCGGCCTGCACGTCGAACGTGACGACGGGGTCGGCCTTCCAGCGGGCATAGAGGGTGTGGTCATCCGTTGCGGTGACCTTGGTCGACGAGAGGACCGGATGCCCGTTCGTAGCGTCGGTGTACCAGCCGATGAAGCTGTAGCCCGTGCGACTGGGCGAGGGCAGAGTCCCATAGGTGCTCCCCCGCGTGACGGACACCGCGGTCGACACGCCCTCGTCAAGCGCGCCGCCGTTGGGATCAAGCGTCACGGTGAGAGTCGAGGGAGCTTCGGAGGCAGCACCGAGCGCCGCTGCCGCATTGACACGACCCCAGCCTGAGTCGGTGTCATATCCCGTGGCGTAGATGTCAGTCGCGGTGTTGTACAGGATCTCTTTGACCTGTGCGTCGGTGAGCTTGGGGTATTCCGCGTACAGGAGAGCGGCGACGCCGGCGACGACAGGGCTCGAGAACGAGGTGCCCGACACCGTAGAGTATGCGCTGGCGCCAGAGTACGAGATGCTCGTGAGTCCCGTGCCAGGCGCGGATATGTCGCAGGTCGAACCGTAGTTCGACGAGGAGGAGCGCGTGCTCCAGTCGTTCGTGCTCGTGAGGTTGACGACGCTGATCACGCTGTCGTAGGAGCAGGGATACCACGGTGTCGAAGTGCTGCCATTGCCAGCCGCGCACACGATCGTGACGCCCGCTGCCACGGCGTCATCGCAGGCTTCCTTCATGGCGATGGTGGTCTGTTTCCCGTCGTAGCTGATGTTGACGACCCGCGCGCCCGCTGCCTGGGCCAACTTGAGTCCCTTGATGAGGCTCGAGGCGGTGGAGCCGCCACTCGTGGTGTCGTCGGCAATCTTTATGGCCGAGAGCTTGACCACCGAGTTGTCGTCGCCCGTGCCCACACCCACGATGCCGAGCGCATTGTTCGTCGTGGCGGCGAGAACGCCGCAGACGTTCGTACCGTGCCCGCGCACGTCTCCGCTCGTGACGTTTGAGGTCAGCGACGCCGGTGCAGAGAGGTCTGTGGTGTGATAGGCGTCGTAGCTCGTGGTGAGGTCGAGGTTGGTCTGGATGTCCTCGTGGGTCAAGAAGACGCCCGAGTCGAGGACGGCCACCTTGACCGTGGAGTGGCTGTTCGAGTCGAGCGTCGCCCATGCCGCCGGAAGGCCGATGGCGTCGAGGTAGCTCTGGCTTCCGGAGGTGGCATAGGGGTCGTTGACAAGGGTCGCGATCGAGTCCGCAGCCGGATAGAGCCGCGTGTTGGGGTCGGTCGAGAGCACATAGGGGCTCGTCTCGAGGGTGGACCTGACGCTCGCGACCGTGTTCACGTCGGAGACGTCGATAAGGTAGACAACACCGTTGTCGGCGTCGTTGAGACGATCCTCGATGCGAGCGCCGAGGTCGGAGATGACCTTCTCGGAGACATCGGCGGACACGTCAGCCTTGAAGGAGATGATCACCTCGCCCGGAACGGCGTCGTTGGCCTTTCCCTCGTCCTCGAGGATGGACGAACGCTCCTCGGACGTGAGCGACGACCATTCGTTGTTCGTCACGGACGCGGGTGCCTCGTACGTGGCATCAGTTGCGACCTCGGCGGCGTCCGAGAGAGCGTCCGAAGACGACTCGTCGCTCGCTCCGTGCGAGGTGGCACCACGAGCAAAGATCAGTCCAGCCACGACAACGACCAGGGCGAGACAGACGATACCGACGACCCAGGACTTCTTCATAGAGTGCCTCCACGCACGCCACAACAGGCATTCTATCGGCCAAGGAACGAGGAAGGAACCCTGCCGACTCACCCGCCAGGACGGCATCCCCCAACGAACCGCTCTCCTCACGAGACGCATCCTATGAATCGTACCATCGACGCAGGTCAATCCGCAGGTCGCTGGATGGGTTCTTGTCGTCCATGCTCGATTTCACGTCGTTAGGGGGACGCGTATAAAAAAGGGAGGACGCCCCGAAGGACGTCCTCCCCTGTGTTTCCGTATGTTCTCGGACCTACTTCTCGAGGCCGGACTCCTCGGGAGAGAGAGGCTTCTTCCAGAACGAGAGGATGAGCGCGCCGACGATGGAGCCGACGATGAGGGCGACGATGAACATCGGCCAATTGGTCAGGACCGCGGCGACCCAGAGTCCACCGTGAGGAGCAGGGCTGGCGCAACCGAAGGCCATCGAGAGGGCGCCTGCGACCGCGGAGCCGCAGATGCAGGAGACGAGCACGTGCAGAGGATCGGCAGCCGCAAAGGGGATGGCGCCCTCGGAGATAAAGGAGATGCCCATGATGTAGTTGACGACGCCCGCCTTGCGCTCCTCCTCGGTCCAACGGTTCTTGAAGAACGTGGTGGAGAGGGCGGTGACAATCGGGGGAACCATGCCGCCGACCATGACGGCAGCCATGATCTCCTGGCCAATCTGGTCGCCGCTGGCGAGGGCTGCGGTGCCGAAGACATACGCGGCCTTGTTGATGGGGCCACCCATGTCGACGGACATCATGCCGCCGAGGACGAGGCCAAGGACGATTTTGTTACCAGAGCCGAGGCCGTTGAGCCAAGCGGTGATGCCGGTGTTGATGGCGCCAACGACGGGGTTGATGAGGAACATCAGGAGACCCATGATGAAGATGCCGCAGAGCGGGAAGAGGAGCACGGGCTTGATGCCCTCGAGCGAGTCGGGCAGCTTGTCGAACAGCTTGCCGAGGCCGAGGACGATGTAGCCGCCTGCGAAGCCGGCGATGAGGGCGCCGAGGAAGCCGGACGGAACCGCGGTGACGGTCGAGTCCATGATGCTCGCGAAGGTCATGCCGCTCGCCGCGAGCGAGCCGCCGACGAAGCCGACGGCGAGGCCGGGACGGTCAGCGATCGAGTAGGCGATATAGCCGGCGAGGATCGGGAGCATGAAGCCGAAGGCGACGCCGCCGACGTTCTTGAAGAACGCGGGGACGACGGTCGAGGTGCCGAACGAGCTGGTGCCGGCGGCAGAGCCGTCGAGCAGGAAGGCGATGGCGATAAGGATGCCGCCGCCGACGACGAACGGAAGCATATGGCTGACGCCGCTCATCAGGTGCTTGTAGATGGTGTGGCCAGCGGAGTCCTTCTCGCCAGACGCGGGAGCCGCGGCGGCCTTCTTGCCGGAGTGGTAGATGGGGGCCTCGCCGCTCGTGATCTTCTCGATGAGGGCCTCGGGCTCGCTGATGCCCTTGGTGACGGTGGTCACGTAGACGCGCTTGCCCTCGAAGCGGCTCATGTCGACGTTCTTGTCAGCGGCGATGATGATGCCGTCGGCCTTGGCGATCTCCTCGGCTGTCAGCACGTTCTTGGCGCCGACGGAACCCTGCGTCTCCACCTTGATGGGAATGCCGAGCTCCTTGCCCTTCTGCGTAAGCCCCTCCGCTGCCATGTAGGTATGTGCGATACCGGTGGGACATGCGGTGATGCCAAGAATCCTATACGTCTCTTCACTATCGGCCACGTTGGCCTCCTTCTGTTGTGGGCCGAATTCCCTGTCTTCGGCCACGCCTTCTTATTCACAGCCAGGGCCTACTTCCCCGGCGATGAACCACGTGTGTCGTCTTGTCTACTTGGTGGCGACCATGACGACGTTCTTGAATCTCTTGATGCGCGGATCGTCCGTCTCCTCGCAGATGATGGTCGCGTCGTAGAAGTCCGCGAACTTGACCGGGGAGATCTGCTTGAACTTGGACGTGTCGCACAGGATGTAGCAGCAGCTGCAGCGACGCATGGACAGACGCTTGATCTGTCCCTCGTTGACCTCGGGGGTGGTGAAGCCGTCTTCCGGGCTCGCGCCGTTGGTTCCCCAGAAGCCCTTCGTGAAGTGGTACCTCGAGAGGCCGTCGACGGCGTCGGGTCCGACGGTCGCGCGCGTGGCGTCCTTGAGCTCGCCGCCGAGGACGAGAGTGCAGCATCCCTTGGAGACGAGCTTGCTCGCATGCATGAGCGAGTTGGTGACGTAGGTCGCGTGGGTCTCGGTCACCGCGTCGCAGAACGCCTCGGTCGTCGAGCCGGCATCCACGTAGACGAAGTCGTCGGGAGCGATGAGCGAGGCGGCATAGGCGGCGATTGCGCGCTTCTCGGCGGTGTTCATCTCGTAGCGGGTGTCGATCGAGAGGTCCGTCGTCGAGAACTGCGAACTGACGCTCGTGGCGCCGCCATGCACCTTGAGGAGCTTGTGCATGTGGTCAAGGGCTATGAGATCACGCCGGATGGTCGACTCGGAGGCGCCGAGAAGCTCCGACAGGCCGGTGACGGTCACTGCACCCGTCTCGCTGACGGCCGCAAGTATCGCCTTGTACCGCTCCTCGGTGAGCATCCGACGCTCCTCCTCTCAACGTGCCTGCAAAGCCAGGTGTTGGCTCCTTTGACTGATTTTGATTGTATCACGGGGATTTTGACGGATAAATACCTATTTCCCTTCAAATTCAGTCATTACCAGTCAACGGTAGTCGTTTGGGCGGTGAACGGTCAAAGAGAGACCACCGTTGGCGGGCAGTCGCTATCGGTTCATTTGATTATGACCCCCGGTATCAGACGAGAAAGAAGAGCCGAGTCCCACCGGTATAAGAAATGATTGCAGCTGGCATGGCGGCGCCCTCGTGTGGGGACAGCGTCTCCCGATTTTCAGGGGTCAAATCCCCTATCGTGCTAGACGCGTGAATTAATGTCAACCTATTTGCCCCAAGTGACCTCATGCCATCGGCGATCAGGGATTCCCCGCCCCCGGGGATGCGCATGCTTCGCCGACCCCCTACAATCAGGGGGTGCATGGGCGGCTGGCGTCGGGTGGAATCGGGCTAGCCCTCCTGCTGCTCTCCGTAGCGCTTCCCGTCGCGCAGCATCGCGTAGATCACGTTGATGCGGCGGCGGGCAAGCGCCATGCACGCCGAGTAGTGGCACCTCCCCTCCGAACGCTTCCTGTCGTAGTAGGCGCGCGACTCCTCGCAGAAGTCGACGGACCTCGCCGCCGAGAGCACCAGCACCCTCTTCAGCCTGCGGTTCCCGCCCCGCGGCCTCGTCGTCGAGTTGAGGGACCTGCCCGACTGGCGGACGCGCGGCGCGAGGCCGGCATAGGCCGCGAGCTGCGACGGGCCGGCGAAGGCGCCCACGTCGGGCACCTCGGCGAGGAAGGTCGCGCAGGTGACCGGCCCGAGCCCCGGCATCGACATCAGGATCTCCGCCTCCGGCAGGCCCGCCAGGACCTCCCCGATCCTCGCGGACGCCACGCGCCTCGCCCCGAGGGCCGCGCGGAGCTCGGCGGCCTCGATCCTGACCAGCTCCTCGGTGAAGCGCGTCCCGGGCGGCACGACGGTCTGCGAGCCGATCGCGGCGAAGACCTCGTCGACCCGCGGCTCGACGGAGGCGCCGACGCGACCGAGCCCGCGCGCGAAGCGGAGGACCTCGTCCCTGCCGGCCTCGGAGAGGCCGACGGCGCCGCCGTACCTCTCGAGCAGCGCGAGCGGGAGCTTCCTCTTGACCCTCTGCCCCCCGAGCAGCTCCCCGAGCGCGGGGCAGCTCCGCAGCAGGAGCTCGTGGACCCTCGCCTCGGCCCTCCTGCACCTCTCGGTCGCCTCGCGGTCGAAGGACAGGAGCGCGGAGAGCTCCTCGCTCGCCTCCGTCGCCCCCTTGACCGCCCTCACCAGCGACGGGATCCTGAGGGAGAGCTCCGCGATCACCCTGGCGTCGCGGGCGTCGGTCTTGACCTCGCCGCCGAAGAGGCAGATCCCCTCCCTCATGGCCCTCGGGGTGATGAATCCGACGTCGAGCGCCATGTCTGCGGCCACCGCGAGCAGCAGCGACGACAGCGGCCCGGGCTGGTCGACGACGACCCTCGCCCTGCCCGCCGCCGCGACGGGGGCGAGCGCCTCCCTGATCGCCGCCTCGGACTGCCTCACCGGGCCCTCCGCCAGGACCTCGCCGGACGCGTCGAGCGCCACCATGTGGTGCGAGTACTTCCCGACGTCGACCCCGCAGCAGACGTCATAGCCCATCCCCATGCGCATCCCCCCTCAGCTCCCGGGATGTCGGCCCACCGCCTCGGCGCCCGCTCGGCAGGACATTATGGGTCGGGCTCGGGCCCGGCACATCAACCTATCGGCCATGGCCTGGCGCCAGCGACCCCGGCGGCATGACATACAAGGAACCATCGTCGGTAGTCCCGTCCGGCCATACCGGAGCCGTCGACGCGGGTCGACGCCGCAGCACATCCCGTCTCGTCTAGCTGCGGTGATGCAAGTCTATGAGAGCGAGGGAAATAATGTCCCGTGCCCTCTCTAGCATGATTCGCGTACCTTGCTCCAGGTCAACCATGGCGGAGGGATGGCAATGACAACCGTGAAGGACGTGTCGTTCAGAGATCTCTATCATGCCCCGTGCATCCTCGGGTACAGCATGGCGAATCTCCTCAAGGCGCACGAGATGACGGACTTGGAGATTCCCGCGGGAGCGGATTCCGTTCTCGCGTACCCCTACATCGATCATGAGGGCGGGCTCACCTTCGAGGTGCTGGCGCCCGCGGACTACGACAGCGGACGCTATTGGCTCGAGGACGCCCCGCTCGAGGCAGGTAACGTGCGGTTTCTCGTGAGGAGCGAGGCCGTCGCGGATTCACCCGTCAAGCCATGCGTCGACCTCGCGCCCGTGACCTTGGATTTCTCCAGCCACATGAAGATGATCGACGAGGGCTATGCCGCAGGAACAGATCTTCTGGCAACCCGAAGGGCGAGGGAGATAGACTCCCTCCGCAACGGGGACTATCCAGACGACGTGCTCGTGACGCTCGTGTGCTCCGACGACGGGAGCGTCAGAGAGGGCGTCTGGATTCGCCTCGAGAAAATCGACGAGGAGGGCATGTTCGAGGGGATGCTGCTCAACCAGCCCTACTCTGAGTGCGGCGTCAACCGCGGCGACCTGCTGCAGCTCGCCCTCGTCTCCGGCTCCGACGGCTCGTACCAGCTTGCGAGCACCCCCGAGATGCTCGCGGGGTAGGCGACAGGGCAGCGCCAACGACCAGTCCGTCTCGGACTAGAGCAGGTAGCCGTACCCCTCGGCCTCCATCCTGTCGCGAGGAACGAACCTGAGCGCCGCGGAGTTCATGCAGAACCGAATGCCCGTGGGCGATTCCGCGTCTCCCTCGAAGACATGGCCGAGATGAGAGCCGCTCGTGCGTCCCAGCACCTCGTCGCGGACCATGCCGTGACTCCTGTCCACGCGCGTCGTCACGACGCCCGCCTCGATCGGCGCGGAGAAGGCCGGCCACCCGCACGAGCTCGCGTACTTGTCGTCAGACGAGAAGAGCGGCTCGCCCGTGACCACGTCGACGTAGATGCCCGGCGCATCCGTCTTCCAGTAGGCGTTGCCAAACGGCCGCTCGGTCGCGGCATGCTGCGTCACGGCAAGCTGTTCGGCCGTGAGGCTCGAGGTGATCGTCTCGTCATCGGGACGCTGGTAGCGTCCAGGATCGATGCGCTCCGCCGCCAGCGCTCGCATGAGTGCCGGAGAGACGTGGCAGTAGCCACGCGGGTTCTTCTCGAGGTAGTCCTGGTGATAGTCCTCGGCGGGGAAGAAGTTCTCGAGCGGACCCAGCTCCATGGCAAAGCCCGGAGTGCGACGTGCGACAAGGGCGAGCACGCGCCTGACGTCCGCCTCGGTGGCATCATCCCCAGGTTCCCAGAAGACGCCAGCCTGGTACTGGGTGCCCACGTCGTTGCCCTGCCGGTTGTGCGCCGCGGGGTCGATGACGGCGACAAGGGCGAACACCAGGGCGTCCGTCGAGGTCTTCGCAGGGTCAAAGCGCACGCGGACGGTCTCGCGGAATCCCGTCCTGCCAGAGCAGACGGTCTCGTAGTCCGCGTCGGACTCGCCGGTCCCGTTTGCGTAGCCCACGCAGGTGTCGGTCACGCCCGGCATCCGGCGCATGAGCGCCTCGACGCCCCAGAAGCATCCGCCCGCGAGATAGATCGTCCGATCGGAGCCGATGTTTTTCTGCCAACGGTTCATGACGCTCCCCCTCTGCAACGATGGCCAATTTCTCGGTCCTTACCCAGCTAGAGCCCTCATCAGTCGCGCTGATGGGACAGACGTGAGAGAAGTTCTCCTCTACGTCGTTCTCAACTATTTTAGAAATCACCCTTGACCTTAATCGAAGCAAGTGGCTAGTATTTCCACCATGCGCAACGACCACAGACATATTCCGTACGCCAACACATCCACCGCCACGACGATGGCGACCATGATGATGTGCATGGAGATGCTCGAGCCCGGGCACCTTTCCTTGACGCGTGCGGCGTACGTGCGAGCACTTGCGCAGGGAGGGACCGGGCACATCTGCTAAGACGGTCCCTGGCAGGGGTCCGTCTCCCCTGCCAGACCCGAGCCCGACTCCACGATGGGTAGCCTGACAGGCCCATCCGTGACGTTGATCGGACTCTCCCGTGATTTCAATTCAGCACCTCATCAAGACGTATCCTGGCGCGCCGGAAAACGAGCACGCCCTCGACGACGTGTCTCTCGAGATACCCGATGGCGACGTGTACGGCATCATCGGCATCTCGGGTGCCGGCAAGTCGACGCTCGTGCGCTGCATCAACCTCCTGGAACGCCCCACGTCGGGCAGCATCGTGGTCGACGGGACGGACGTCACCACGCTCACCGACGGTGCGCTGCGTGCCTATCGTCATCGCATTGCGATGATCTTCCAGGGCTTCGGACTTCTCGCCCAGAAGACAGCCCTCGACAACGTCTGCTTCCCCCTTCTTGCCGAGAGGGGCAAAGTCGTCGACAAGGACCGTGACCACGCCCGCGAACTGCTCGGACTTGTCGGTCTTGCCGACAAGGCGGGCTCCTATCCCTCGCAGCTCTCGGGCGGTCAGAAGCAGCGCGTGGCCATCGCGCGCGCATTGGCCTGCAACCCCGCCTACATCCTTTGCGATGAGGCGACCTCGGCGCTCGATCCGGCGAGCACCGCCTCCGTGCTCGACCTTCTCGCCCAGATTCACGACGAGACCGGCGTCACGCTGCTCGTGATAACCCACTCGATGTCAGTCGTGCGGAGCATCTGCAGCGACGTGGCCGTACTCGTCAAGGGGCGCGTGGTCGAGAAGGGCACGGTAGACCAAATATTCGCAGACCCTCAGGACGAGACCACCAAGGCGCTGCTCGGAAGGGGTGCGTGGCATGTCTGAGATAACTTCGTTCGTTGCCGAGAACGGCAGCCTCATCGGAAACGGCGTCCGCGACACGCTCGTGATGCTCCTTGTCTCCACCGCGCTCGCCTACGTAATCGGCATCCTGCTCGGCGTCGTGCTCTTTGTCACGTCATCCAACGGGTTGCGCCCCCACAGGGCGCTGTCCGCCGTACTTGGCTGGATCGTCAACATCACGCGCTCGATTCCCTTCATCATCCTCCTCGTTGCGCTGATGCCCGCCACGCGGACGCTTGTCGGTACCACCACGGGAGTCCGTGGCGTCATCCCGCCGCTCGTCGTCTCGGCCGCCCCCTTCGTTGCCCGCATGATCGAGCAGTCGCTGGCCGAGGTGCCACGCGACTCGATCGAGGCCGCCGAGAGCTGCGGCGCCACAATCCCCCGCATCGTGTGGTCGGCGCTCCTCCCCGAGGCGCTGCCTTCCATCATCCGCGGCGTGGCTGTGGTCCTGATTGCCGTGCTCGGCTACACCGCGATTGCCGGCGCCATCGGCGCGGGAGGACTCGGAGACATCGCCATTCGCTACGGCTACTACCGCTACCAGGACGAGATGATGCTCGCCACCGTCGTCCTCCTCATCGTCCTTGTCCAGATCATCCAGTCGATCTGCAACGCGCTCGCGAAGCACATCGACCACCGCTAGACACTTCCGCGGGAGGGGACGACCCTTCCTCACACATCAAAGCAAAGGAGCACCACCATGAACAGCATCAACGACATCGCATCTGCCAACCTCACTCGCCGCGGCTTCGTCGCCGCCGGACTCGGACTCGCCTCCGCGCTCGGCCTCGCAGCCTGCGGTGGCGGCTCGAACTCCAGTACGTCGGTCGCGTCCTCTAACGGGAGCACCGCTGCGACGAGCACCCTCACCGTTGCTGCCTCGCCTACGCCCCATGCCGAGATTCTCAATGACTTTGCCGCACCCAAGCTCGCCGACGAGGGCATCACCCTCGTCGTCAAGGAGTACACCGACTACGTGCAGCCGAACGTGGCGACGACCGACGGCGATGTGGACGCCAACTACTTCCAGCACACCAACTACCTCGACGAATACAACAGCGAGAACGGAACCGACCTTGTAGCCGTCGCAAAGATCCACTACGAGCCCTTCGGCATCTACGCGGGCAAGTCGAAGGACCTCGGCAACATCGCGAACGGAGCCACGATCGCCGTTCCCAACGACGCCACGAACGAGGGCCGTGCGCTGCTCCTGCTCCAGCAGGAGGGCATCATCACGCTCTCCGATCCCGACTCCATCTCGGCCACGCCGAAGGACGTCTCGGACAACCCACATGGTATCCAGTTCCAGGAGGTCGAAGCCGCATCCGTTCCTCGTGCGCTCGATGACGTGGACTTTGCCGTCATCAACGGCAACTACGCCATCGAGGCCGACTTCCACGTGAAGGACGCCCTGGCCGTCGAGAAGGCAGACGGCGTCGCGGTCGAGCAGTACGGCAACGTGATTGTCACCACACCCGACAAGAAGGACGATGAGCGCATCGCCAAGCTCGTTGCAGTCTTGACCTCGGATGACTTCAAGACCTATCTCTCCGACACCTACGGACAGGACGTGCTCCCCGCGTTCTAGACGCTCGCCCCCTCCCCCCTGCGGCGGGGGCGCGGGCAGTGCTCGCGACCCCGCCGACTTCCCCTCTCAGCGGTTGACCCAGAAGGACCCGCCGTCATCAGTGAACTGCAGGTCGATGCCCTTGGACGCGAGATGGTCGACCGCAATCGAACGCGCCCGAGCGAGGGTTTCCGCATCTGCCGAGGGAGCGACCTCAATCCTGCCGCTCTGCGCTCCGCAAGCATCGCTCAGGTGGAGCGTGGCTTCGGTGCCCCCGTCCTTGTACTCCCGGTTGATGTCGATGACGTCAGTGATGGAGATGATTGCCCGCTTCATGTTCGCACGCCTCTCTTCCTGCGCTTACGCGCCTACCTTGAAGCTCTTCTGGGACCCCTGCTGCAGCGTGTCGGTATCCTTGAGGTGCCCGATGAGCAGGGGCGAATCGGGGTCGTGAAGTTTGAAGTTCTCGAGTGACTTCTCCGGGTGCTTGTTGGCGTAGCAGTAGCGGCAGCCGTTCAAGCAGGTGTCATACGCGCCGATGTCCCTGGTCTCCATGCACTGGCAGCCCTCGCGCAACCCCTTGTGCTTGAGCTTGCGGAAGGCGATTCCGTTCGCTGTGCCCACCATGTCGAGCGTCATGCACCCCGACGGATTGATGCCGTATCGCGCATAGTCGCCGCTCGCCCCACAGGTCTGAATCGGGAGGCCATACCGCGCTGCAACCTCGCCGAGCCCTCGGGCGAGGACGTCCTTGTCGCCATCGGTCAGGGGGATGAGCTCCGGCATGTTCTTCTCCAGGCGCTTGTACATCTCGACGAAGCCGAAGATGCACCTGTCAACGTGTGGCGAGAGCTCCCGCGCCATGCGCTCGAAGGTCTCGAGATGGGTCTCGACCGTGTAGCGCTCCGTGAGCAGGACGGGATCGTAGCGCCAAGCCACGCGCTGCTTCCCGACAAGAGCCGAGAGCCGTTCGAGCGTCTCCATGCTCCTCTCGATGGAGGGTACGCCAGGCTCGACGTCGGTGCCGTAGGCCGTGATGGTGTAGTGGAAGTAGGTGGGGAAACGGCCGGTGATCGCATCCAGGTCCGCGAGGATCGGCTCGTAGTCCTTGGAGCAGAACACGACGCAGTCGACCTTCTCGGGCGTCAGCTCGTAGCGGGTCACCTTGTTGGGAAAAAGCGGGTTTCTGGAGTACGCGTATCCCTCCTCGAACCGCTTGAGGAGCCATGTCGTGTAGTACTGGACGGTGTCCGTCCGGGCACCCGTGTTGATGATCATCTTCCGTCCCCGCTTCCCCTGACGAGGCACGTCAGACATCAGGCGAATCGATACGCCCCCAGTCTAGCGTGGAAGCTTCCTCGAGAGAACGGCCTTGCAGGCGCAGAGCGCCATCACGAGCGACAGCACCAGGAGCATCATGAACGCATTCGACGTTCCGAGCCTGGTCCCGGTGACCATGTCATCGGGAAGGCTCAGTTGCGCGGCGGCGACGACGGTCGAGACCGCCGAAGTGCCCACGGCGCCCGCCAGCTGCTGGAAGGTGCTAAAGACCGCGTTGCCGTCGGCGTTCAGCTCGTTGGGAAGGCTCCGCAGCCCGTTGGTCATGATGTTGCCGACCGTGAATCCCTGGGCGACCGCAAAGAAGACGTAGATACCCGTCAACGCTGCGGTGGAGGCGACGGGGATGAAAATCGCGAACAGCGCCGTGGAGATCACCGCGCACGTCATGCCGATCATGATCGGCAGCGCCGCGCCATGACTGTCGAGCATCCTTCCGGTGAAGGGGTTCAGGACCGCTCCGACGATGCATCCAGGCAGGAGGATGCACCCTGCCGTGAGCGCGTTCTCACCCATGACCAACTGCGAGTAGTTGGGCAGAAGGAAGCCGATTCCCAGGCAGATGAACTGGAGCAGGATCAGGTACAGCACGCTGAAGGTGAATTTGCTGGTACGGAAGACGTCGAGGTCAATCAGCGGCTTCTCGACGACGCCCTCGTGGCGAACGAAGAGGAAGAGCGAGGCGAGACACACGAGGAACAGCACCACGACCCGAACGCTGGCCCACCCCTCACTGCTCGCAGAGTTGATCGCAAAGACGAAGCAGGCGAAGCAGACAACCAGCAGCAGGTAGCCCAGTCTGTCAAAGGAGATGTGCGCTGTCTCGGACGACTGCCTGATCGCGTAGATGCCGAGAAGGAGCGAAACCAGCAGCAGGGGCAGCAGGAACGCGAAGATCATTCGCCAGCCGAGCGTGCTGGCCACCAACCCGCCGAAGGAGGGTCCCACCGCGGGTGCGATGGCGGCGATCAGCGAGGCGATCCCCATCATGAAGCCCATCTTGTCGAAGGGTGCCTGCTCCAGCACGATGTTGAACATCAGAGGCAGGGCGATGCCAGCTCCGACCCCCTGGAGCAGCCTCCCCAGTAGCAGAATCGAGAAGCTCGGTGCGACCATGCACGTCACGGTCGCGACGATGAAGACGGCGACCGCGAACAGGAACAGGTGCTTCATCGGGAAGCGCTTCTTGAGGAAGGACGACAGAGGGATGGTCACCGCGAGCATGAGGAGATACCCCGTCGTGATCCACTGCACCGTCGCGATGTCCACGCCGAACTGGTCCATCAACGTCGGGAACGTGACGGTCAGGGCGGTCTCGACGACCACGCCCGTGAAGGACATGAGTCCGGCGGCGATGACCGACAGGATGAGCTTCAGATCAAGTTTTCTTTCGAATTGTTGTTCCATATGCTGTGAGTCCGCAATCCTCTCTGAATCAAACCCTGGCTTCGTGTACGTTGCACCTGGGTCGGACGTTCAGTCCGAAACGACGACGGCGCTGCGTCTTCTACCTCATGCCGGCTTCTCCGCCTGACAGGATCTGATAGGCGTCATGAATCACGCCCGCAGCCTTTTGAACGTCCTCGTCGGACATCTCCGCAAGTCGGCCCGCCACTTCGCGGTGGTACTCCTCGATGTACTTCTCGAGATAGTCCTCCCCGAGCGCGGTGAGCCTGACCGTGACGACTCTCTTGTCCTCGCTGCTCTGCGCCTTCTCGACGGCCTTCAGCTCCACGAGCTCGTTGACGAGCCTCGTGATGCTGGGATTGGTGACGTGCAGCGCGACACCGATGTCGCTGACGCGGACCGACCCGTTCCTCTGCTGCAGCTGGTTGATGACGTCGATGACGTGGATGTGGCTGGGTTTCATGCCCTGTGGGAGCTTGGGCATCAGTTCCACGATTCTCTTGGCCTCGTAGCATGCCCCCAGCAGCTTGCTCACACTTTCCTCCTGCATAAGCCTTGCTCTCCCCTCTGAGACGACACACGGGCTTGCGCCCGTCTGTGGCATGGTCTAATTAATTACCTTAGGTAATTATCATACGCAATTATATAGAGCCGAGAAGGAATGTCAACGGGGACTTCCGCACTGGCGGTTTCCTTCACAAGCCGAGGCATCTGCAGCGGAGACGTGAGCTGGGGTCGACACCCAGCCCACCGACGAGGTACAAGTTGTGCGACCACCCTACAGGCGATACGTCTGGCAGTAGAAGTTCTCGCCGAGCTGGAACTCCGACACCTTGTCGAAGCCCTCCCGCGAGAAGAGCTTCTCGACGTCCTGGGCTCCTAGGCGATGCTCCGACGGCGGCCCCATCGGCGTGCGCGCCTTGATGAACTCGATCAGGCACACGGTTCCGTCGGGCGCCAGCATGCGACGCATCTCATACAGGAGCACTTCCTTCTCCGCGACCTCGTGGAGCGTGGTTACGAGCAGAATCCAGTCGGCGCTTTCGTCCGGGACAGGGTAGGCATCCCCGTCGATGGGCAGGGTCTGCAGATTGGGCAGCGAGGAGGCACGCGCTTTGAGATCCGCCAGGATGTCCGCATCCGTATCGGTCGCCCAAACGGTTTTTGCTCCCATCCCCGCGGCGGCCAGGCTGAACAGTCCGCTCCCCGCGCCGATGTCGCAGAGCGTCTGACCAGCGCGGAAGCCGATTCTCTCCAAGGTGCCGGCGGGGTCAAGCTCTGACACGCGCACAGGGTCCTCGAGCTTCTCGCGCTTCCCCGCCTTCCCGATGATCCCGTCGTGATCGGACATCTCTCTGCTGCCTCCCTCTGACTCCTGCGTACGAATTGGATGCGATGATACCGTGTCCACGCATCGGGCATGTGGCTCAGCGCTCGGTGCCGTAGGCGGCTTGTCTCATCGCCGCGAGCGTGTCGACCATGCCTCGGCCCAGCGGTCGCGACATCACCCCGGCGAAGATGACGGGGCTCGGCTCCACGCGTTGGTCTGCCATCGCCGCGACGATTCCCCCGAAGATGATCGAGAGATCGGCGCGCTGGTCGGCGTCGAGCGTACTCTCGTCGAGCCCGGCAGCTTTGAGCCACGCGCGTTCCAGAGCGTCGCGGACGAGACGGACGAGCAGGTCCGAACCGCTCCGGGCATAGAGCGAGGCCTTCGACATGTCGCCGGGCCCGATGCTCGACGCCATCACCGCCGCGACCCTCTCATCCGCATCGCCGGCGTCCAGGAGCGCCTTCGGCAGCGCATCAAAGACGCTGTCGTCGAAGAGCTTCTCGGCCATGTCCTCGATGCTGTCGAAGTGGCGATAGAAGGTGTTGTGGTTGACCCCAGCCTCGGACGCGATGCCCCGCGCCGTCATCTCGGAGAAGGGCCTGGCGCCCAGCTGCCGCCAGAACGCCGCGGCGAGTCTGTCCCGCGGGGACGGCACCCCCCGAATCCCCTCTCGGCCGCACCATGAGACCTCCCGAGTAGACACGAACGCCGAAACCGTCTCTTTAAGTATGTCCCTCGGCGACCTACGCTTGTCGAGAAAAGAGACAGTGTGTCTATCTGGCGAGAAGGACGACCATGGGATATCTGAGAAGCCACTGGTACGACCTCGGGGTCATCCCAGCCGCTGCCGCCGCGGCGTATCTGGCCATCACCTGGCAGAGCGACGACGTGCTGCTGAGGCTCGCACTGCTCAACTACATCGTCATCTTCTGGCACCAATTCGAGGAGTACCGCCTCCCCGGCGGCGAGCCGGCCATCACGAACCTCGCGTCGCAGCCGTCCGACGACGGCCCCTCCGACCGCTACCCGCTCAACCAGAACAACGCGCTGTTCATGAACGCCGTGGGGAGCTACGTCCTGTACTTCCTCCCCGTGCTGTTCCCACACGTCCTGTGGCTGGGGCTTGCGCCGGTAGTCTTTGGGATGTCGCAGGTCATCATCCACGTCCTCATCACGCCCCGGCAGATCGGCAATCGCGTCTACTCGCCAGGCGCCGGCGCGGTCGTGTTCGGCCACCTGCCCGTGGGGGCGTGCTGGTTTGTCTACGTCGTGTCGAACGGGCTGCTCGGCTGGGTCGATGTGCTGCTCGGCATCGTGCTGCTCGCCGCGTTCATCCGCGGGGTCATGCTCGGGATGGGCTACGGCGTCATGAAGGACACCGAGTCGCCGTATCCGTTCCCTGAGGACGAGTTCGAGCGCGGCGGATACGCGGAGCGGATCCGGAGGAAGTAGCGGTCGCTGTCACTGTACAACTATTCCGAAAGGTCTCACATTTGCGCGTGTTTTCGGAATACGTGAGCTTCACTGGTCAATGATCCCCGGGTTCGTAAGGAAGTCGGTCAACCCCACCACGAGAATGCCCTGATCGTTATGCCACGGTTTCACGCGATTGCGCACGACAATCACCTTCCGGAACGAGTCCCCAGTATCCACCAGAGACCTCTGCTCCTGTTCCATCTTTCTGGAGTCAGGTATCGCAAACGCAGACTGAATATAGTAACGGCGACTACCCTTGTTGCACACGAAGTCAATCTCGAGTTGTTTTCTGCGGAACCTGCCTTCCTCGTCCTTCTCGCTATGGTTCACGACTCCGACGTCAACACTGAAGCCTCTGAATCTCATCTCGTTATAAAGGGCATTCTCCATCAGGTGGGTCTCCTCCTGCTGGCGAAAGTTGAGACGTGCGTTACGGAGCCCCAAATCCTCGTAGTAGTACTTCTTAGGGGAACCGATATGTTTTCTGCCCTTTACGTCGTAGCGGCTAACCTCCTCCACGAGGAAGGCGTCCTTGAGGTAATCAATATATGCGCGGACGGTCTTGTCGTCGATGTTTCCCACGCCGTTCGAAGCGAAAGTATTCGCGAGCTTGGTTGGGTTGGTAAGCGAACCCACGGCCGAAGCAAGGACGTCCACGACAGAATCAATCGCCACGTTACCGCGAAGACCGTTTCGTTCAACGATGTCATCGATGTAAACCTTGTCCATAAGGTTGGTCAGATATGCTGCCCTTCCCTCGTCGGATGAAAATGAAAGGATATGAGGCAGCCCCCCGTACGTGACATAGTCAATCCACGCCTCTTCTGCAGTCCCGCCATGCGCTGGTAGGTACTCGGAGAAGCTCAGAGGCAGAACGCACACCTCATCGCCCCTGCCACGAAATTCAGTACGGACATCAGAGGAGAGGAACTTGGAGTTGCTCCCCGTAACATAGACGTCTGCATTCCCCCTGCGCAGAAGCCCGTTCAGGACGCCGTAAATCCTGGGCGGATTCTCAGTATCGCGCAGCTCCTCTTTCGAGATTGCATACTGAACCTCATCAATCATCACATAGTGCATCTCTGGACCGTCGCTGATGAGGCCGTCTAAGTACTCGGAAAGCTTGCGTGGATCTCGATACTCGGCGTTCACTTCATCGTCGAGCGCGACCCGAACGATATGTGACTCAGGTATTCCCGCTTTGCACAGATGCCTAGAGTACAAGTCAAAGAGCAGGAACGACTTCCCGCATCGTCTGATTCCCGTGATGACCTTTATTGATCCGTTTTCTCTTCGCTCTTCGAGTTTGGAGATATAGTCTGGGCGGTTGATAACCATGCCATCACTCATTCCGAAATACTGTAAAAATGTGCATGCTTTCGGAATAGAATACCACGAGACGCTTCTCGCCGCCGGCAATCTGACAGACGCATGGTGGTGCCACATCGGGACATGCCCCAATGTGTCCCATTAAGCAAGATGCCGCCCCACCGTCATTGATCATCAAAATAGGTATTCGACACAGAACAAGTCTTCAAATAGGAGCCCACCCCTACGTGACCCCATTGGCCCTGCCTTCTCGCACCGAGACACAAATCGGCCCCTCCGGACGTGAGCCCAGAGAGGCCGATTCCATCCCGCATGAGGTAGCGGTACTACTCCCCCGTCGCTACGTCATGCCTTGGCAGGCCGAGAAACTCGTTTGCCTGCCAAGCCTTCCCATCAGACCCGTAGACCACGATCATCTCGGACAGCTTCGCCTTGAACGCGTCCTTGGCTACCTTCCAGATGTCGTAGGCCTTCTGTCCCTCGAGGTCCGTCGTCTTGAGCGCCGTGGCGGTCGCGCGGCAGAGGTCGTTGTAAATGTTGACCTTGTTGATTCCCATCTGGCATGCCTTGTGAAGGGAGTCGTTGTCCATCCCCGAGGAACCGTGGAGAACGAGAGGGAACTCATGACCGACGGCGTCCTTGATCATAGAGAGCCTCTCGAAGTCGAGGTGGGGAACGAACCCCTTGGGATAGGCACCATGCGCGGTCCCGATGGCCACCGCAAGCGCATCGACTCCGGTCTTGGCGATAAAGTCCTTCGCCTCCGCGGGAGAGGTCAAGGCGCTCTTGGTGTCTACCGCTGCGTTGACACCCTGGCCAACATGCCCGAGCTCGGCCTCGACGCCCAGCCCGCACGAATGTGCAAGCGTGACCACCTGCGCGACCTCGGCAACGTTCTGATCAAACGGGAGCATCGAACGGTCGGCCATCACGTCCGTGAAGCCAGCCTGGATTGCCCCGAAAATCTCGGGCATGGGTCCGCCGTGGTCAAGGTTGATTGCCACGGGCACCTTTGACTGCATGGCGAGCTGGCGGCACATCTGACCAACAAAGTTGAGGTCAGGCGTGGTGCTGTACACGATGTCGAGGATGATTGGCGCATTGAGCTCCTCGGCCGCCTCGATGGCGGCGCGCGCATCGAACTCGGACACGACGTCTGGTGCGGCGACGCCATAGTTGCCGACGCTCGCCTTATCGAGAATTTCCTTCATTGAGACTAGCATTGTCCACTCCCTATTCTTTGAGTGCCCTCTGCGAGTTTTCGCAAAGGGTGAAGCCGTGCCCCCTCCGCAGGAGAAGGCTTTGTGCCTTAGCAGATGCCGAGAAGCCCAAGCGCCAGACCAATCGCCATCGTGCCGATGATGACGAAGTTGATGTTCACGTTCTTCCTCAGGAGCTTGAGGCATCCGAGGGTGTAGAGCAGCGGGACCAGACCCTTGAAGATGGTGTCGAGGTAGGTCTGGATCATGACCGGGTCGCCCTCTTGGAGCGGAATGGAGAGGATCGTGTGGAACGACGCGAACGACGCGGTCATGGCACCGATCATGAGAAGACCCAGGGTCGCGGCGAGCTTGGTGAGGATGCCCATGAGTCCGCTGTTATAGATCTTCGTGATGAAGCTCGAGCCGATCGAGTACCCGACCACCGTGAGATACCAGCGGCAGAGGATGGACGGGATGTTGTAGACCAGCAGGAAGACGATCGGGCCGAGAATCGAGCCGGTTCCCAGGCAGAGCGAGACTGCCAGCGAGGCGGCGATGACGCGGAGGACGCCCCAGAAGATCGCGTCGCCGATGCCTGACATCGGACCCATGAGGGACGCCTTGACGGCGTCGATGCTCTCGGTGTCGAAGTCGGGCTGCTTGGAGTTCTCGCGCTCCATGGCGGCCACGATGCCCATGCAGATGGGGCCGACGTTGGAGGTGATGTTGTACCAGGACGAATGCCTGACGAGCGCCTTCCTGTGCTCCTCCTTGTCGGGATAGAAGCGGTTGAGCGCGGGGAGAATCGCCCACATGAATCCCGATGCGCCTGCCTTCGCGCCGCCGCCGTAGATGGTGAAGATATTGAACGAGCGGAGGAAGATGCTCTTGAGCATCTTGCGATCCTCCTGGGACATGTTCTTGGTGGATCCCGTTACCTTGATTGACGAGGAGTCAGCGTCCTCCGTCTTGGTGAGTTCCTGCTCTTCTGCGCTCATGCGAAGAAATCCTCCTCTTCCATGTCTGCCTGAGAGGTGGCGCTCGAAGTGACACCTGTCGTTCTCAGGGCCTGAATCTTCTTCTGCAGGTCGAGGTTTTCCATTTCACGAACAGCGGTGACGACGATGATGACCACACCGATGGCTGCGACGGCAATCATCGGAAGGCCCAGATATTCGACAAGGACGAAGCCGAGAAGGAAGTACACGGCGATCTTGTTGTCCCAGAGCATACGAATGAGGATTGCCATTCCCACGCAGGGGAGCAGGCCGGCGATGGCGTTGAAGCCACTCGTGACGGTCGGGGGAATAACGTTGATGAGGTTCGCAACCGGCTCGGCACCAAGGTAGACGCCGAGGAAGGACGGAAGCGAGTAGAGCAGGTTGAAGAGGAGACCGCCGCCGAAGTGGGCGAGAAAGACGCTCTTCTCCTCACCAGTGGAGGCAGCCCAGTCGGTGACGGGGGCCCAGAACGAGGAGAGGACGTTGAAGCAGAGTCCGAACCAGATGTTGGCGACGATTGCGACGGCCGTGCCCAGAGTGATTGCCGACGCCTGGTCGATGCCGAGCTTCGTCACGAAGCACACTGCCATGACGGTGCCCGTGCACGGGTCGGCGGAGGTGGCGCCGCCCACGTTCACGCTGCCCATGAAGATGACCTGCAGCGCGGCGCCGATCATGATGCCGGTGGTGATGTCACCGAACACGATGCCGCAGACGAGACCGGCAACGATCGGCTGGTCGATCATCGGCTGTCCGAACGTCCACTGGACGTAGTAGCAGATAAACGCAGCTAGCAATGCTTGTAGTGCTAGACCAAGCATGTGGAGCTCCTTTCTTCCTCAGAGCGAGTATCTGATGTGAGCTACCTACTTCTTGAGCTTCTCGAGAAGGGTCGAGAAGCGCACCGATGGATCTGTCGGGCCGTTCTGGCGAATGACGGAGACGCCCGTCTCGCACAGCTTCTGGGCGGCAACGACCTCGTCGGGGTTGAGCGTCACACCGCTCGCGACGACGACCTTCTTATCGTCGTCAGAGCGATCGAAGCGGCCTACGTTGGCGATGTTGACGCTCTGGACCATGCCAGGCGCACCCTGGACGAGCGCAAGCGCATCACCGATGTTGTCAGTGAGCGCGAAGATGCGCATACCCTTGGCGCGGGGGTCGTTCGCGACCTTGATGGCGTCCTTCACGCTGCGAATGAGGAGCTTCTGGTCTTGCGGGCAGGCCATCTTGAGCGTTGCCGCCTGCGTGGAGTCGGACGCCGCGTGGTCGTTCGCCACGAGGATGCCCTTGGTGGCAAACTCCTTTGCCCAAAGGAGTACGACTTGGCCGTGAATGAGTCGATCATCGACACGCAATTGAATAATCAACAGGCTCTCCCTTCTCGATGTCTACGAACGTGCTCTAGCCGGCTACCAGAATCAGGAAAAGAAGTCGTCATCATCGGCAGTGGGAATATCTGGCTCGACGACGACCCTCTTCATCTGGACTGACGCGGTGGACAAGATTTCATCGACCACCGCCTCCGTCAACGGGTCGTCCGAGAGGCAGCAGCCCAACACGGCGATGAGGTTGAAACCGGAGACGTGGATGACGCCGTGCTCCTCCGGTCTCAGGGTCATCACCTTGTTGCAGACGCTCCCCCCGACGAGGTCAGTGAAGATCACCGACTCGTCCTCTGGCTTCGCAGACTGGATGAACTTCTCGATGCGCGGCGAGAAGTCCTCCTCGTCGAGATAGCAGTCGACAGCCTCCACCATGCTGCTGTCGCCCAGGAGAATCCCGACGGCACTCTTCACGCCGCTTGCGACCCGTCCGTGCGATGCGATCAGAATCTTTCGCATACTTCACCTCCCTTTGTCAGCCTGGTACCGAGCTCGTCTAACAAATGAGTGACCTTGCCGAAAATGCGTCATTCCCCCCACTACGGCTATATATGTAACGCATTTCGTTAGCAAATTCAATATGAAATTCGTTTAGTAAGAATGGAATATCGCCAGTCGTGCTAAATTTGAGTCCAACGAGTCGAAGCTCGGTCCCCCGAAATACCTCTCGACGAGACGGGAAAGGTGGCACGATGGCCTCTCCGACAGATTTGGCAGGCATCATCCTCGGCGTCTATTACAACCTCTCGCCCTCGGAGAAGCTAATCGCCGACTACATCCTCAAGCACAATGACTGCATCGACACACTGTCGGCGAGGGAAATCGCGGAGCGAGCGAAAACCTCTACCGCTACGGTATCCCGGTTCATACGAACGCTCGGTTTTAAGAACTTCGCTGAGCTCAAGTTCTCCCTATCGCAGGGCGAGGATGGCAACGAGGCCAAGTACTCCCCGAGTCTACCCAGCAAGAGGGGTAGCCTCGAGGACCTCATGGACTTCATGCGCGCCACGATTACCCAGGAGCTCAACGACACGGCAGACATCCTCTGTGCGAAGGACATCGCGCAGACTATTCGTCTTATTCTGAAGGCAGACATCACCGCTGTCGTTGGCGTGGGCAACAGCCTGACGCTCGCGCAGAGCACCGCGTTCAAGCTCACACAGACTGGCCTGCGAAGCGTGGCGCCAAGCACCACCGATGCCGGCAGTTTGCTTGCACTAAACCTGACCAGCTATGACCTCCTTATCGTCCTCTCCCTTTCGGGACGGTCGCGCCGTCTCTCCGCGATCATGGACGCAGCGCGTGACGCCGGTACCCCGATTGTGTTGATGACCAGTAACGACCAGGGCGAGCTCGCAAAGCGTGCGGACATCGTCGTCAAGGTAACGACCCGAGACAGGCTGCTATCCACCGAGGTCAGATTTTCCCAGCTGTCTCTTATCTACGTCATCGATCTCATCATCTTCTTGCTGCTCCAGTACTCGAACAGCTCGGGCGATCACATGCGGCTGTTTGACCAGTACCTGGACTTCGACCATCCGTCGAATGCGCAAGCGGAAGAGGGAAGCTCGGAGAAGCCGGCTTCGTCCTAGAGCATCAGCTGCTGGCGATCCCTGCGAGATTCTCACGGAAGAAGGCGCACTCGGCATCGTTCGTTCGACGCGCCGCATCGTCGCGAATGGCCAGGTGGAAGACGTGGCCAAGGTTCTCCTGAGACTCGTCCTGGAGCACGCACTCCACGCCCCGCTCTCGAAGTAAGGGAGCAAAGCGCAGGTTCTCCTCGCGAAGGAAGTCTTGTGGTGCCGTGAGCAGGTAGGTGGGCGGGAAGTCAGAGGTGATGGCACCGATGACGTCGAGCTCCTCGTGCGGTACGACGCGATCGGTCGGCAGATAGAACTTGGCAAAGGCAGTCGCTGGACCAGCGCTCTGGGAAAGCAGGTCGTAGTCTCCGCAGTTCAGAGCACACGCGCGAATCGCGATGCCACGCGGGGGATCTATACCCACCGCTGCGCCGTAGCTCTCGTTGGTGACGGCGGCAAGATACTGCGAGGCGATCTGCGCACCAGCCGAGTCCCCTACCACGAAGACGTTCTCGGGGTCGATCCCGTACTCCGATGCGTGTGCCGCGACCCACAGGAAGACGTCTGCCGTGTCCTGAAGAGCCGCGGGGTAGCGATGCTCGGGCGCGAGCCGGTAGGTGAAGTTGACGACTGCAAAGCCGCGCGTCGCTAGATCCATGCAGTAGTACTGGTAGAGCTCCTTGTCCCCATAGACCCACGCTCCCCCGTGAACGCTCACGATGCAGGGGAGCGGGCCGGTCGCATCGGCCGGCCAGTAGACGTCGAGAAGGTTCCACTGCGGGTCCACGCCATAGACGATGTCGTCATTGCGCACGATGCAGCTGGGGGTCGTGAGCCCTGCGTCGCGGACGTCGTCTCCCTTCTTGAACGCGGTACGTATGCTCTCCGCACCCCTTAGGGCACTGTCATCGGACGTTGATCTGGACATCTTGCTGACCTTCCTTCTATCGAGAGCACGAGTGGGCGGTTGACCTGGACGTCGTGAGGCGGAACGCCGTCGCAAGGCCGTCTCACTCGAGCATCATCCGAACACGAGGTAATACTACCTGTCGAGAAGACCATGCGGATGCGTCATGCGCTTCGGCGGCATCTTCCGGGAGCAGAAGCCGTCACATCATCAGAGATACAGGTCGCTGCCTCTCTCGTGGGTTCTGTGAAAGGCTGAGCGCATTCAGGACACTCCCAATAGATACAAAAATGGCGGGGAACTTCCCCGCCCATACTGGTGAGCCCTTGAACTCATTGGTCATCATACCCGCTCGTAAGCGAAATCACAATGCAATTCAAGCTGCCGCCCACACGCAGCACCTGCCGGTAGGTATGCGCGAGAGAGGCCATTGTTGTCCCGGCGCACTCGTAAGGTGAGGGTCGGATAGTCCCGTCCGTGTGAGGAGAGACATATGACAAAGGCGACGATTCTCTTCCCTAGCAGCTACTGGTCAAAGACGGAGGTCGATGACGAGTTCAAGTCCGAGACTGACGCCGCCCTCGCGACGGGTGAGCTCGACGTCGCGGTCTTCGACTACGAGGGATTCCACGAAGGCGGGCAGCTCGAGCTCACATCCAGGACGCCTAATCCTCGGCTGCGCATCATCTACCGGGGTTGGATGATGCTGCCTGACGAGTACGTCAGGTTTAACGATGCGCTCTCGACCATGGGATTTATCTCGTTCGTCTCACCCAGTGCGTACGAATCGCTCCACCTGTTCCCTAATTCATACGAAGCGGTAAGCGTTGACTCACCAGGGCTTCTCGCCTACGAGGGAACCGAGGTAAGCGCCGAGGAGGTGAACGCCTCGTTCGGACGGTTCATGATGAAGGACTGGGTGAAGTCGGTGAAGGGGACCTCCTTCCCCTCGTGCATAGAGACGCCCATATCCCAGGACGAGCTCGATGGCCTTGTATCGGAATTCGTGCGCCTTCGAGGGTCACTCTTCACCAAGGGAATCGTCATCAAGGAATACGTCGACCTCATGAGGCGTGGGGGAAAGACGAACGAGTGGCGGGCGTTCTACCTCGACGGGAAACAGCTCACCCTCAACCGCAACTCTGACCAGGCATTCCAACCTTCCCAGCCCCTTCTACACCGTTGACTACGCGGAGCTCGAGGATGGCTCATGGACGATTCTCGAGACGGGCGACGGACAGGTGTCGGGCATCGCATGTTCGCAGGGTCCCGACGTGTTCTACCGGCTGCTCGCCGAAGGGCTGTAAGCCGCGGGAGGAAAGGGAGCAAATTGGAACGAAAGAGCATGCACGAATCTTCGATATCGAGCCGATGAAGCGGAGCGAAAAGTCTGGTGAGGATTTACTTTAGATTGCCCAGTCGAGGATATATGCACCAAGGTCAACGCCTGCTTAAGTGATATTCAAGAGCTAGACGTCCCTGGCTTGCACATCTCGCCGTGACTACAACGCCAGTACACCAAAAGGGTTGGGTATTTTCGATATAGCTATGAACGCTCAGCTCATAGACCCATAACCTCTTTCTTCTTTGCATCGAATTCTTCTTGAGAAAGAATGCCAGCATCAAGAAGCGCCTTCAGCTTTTGAACGATTTCGATCTGCTGATCGATTGATATTCCTCCAGTATTCGGTGCCTGATTCCCAACCTTCTCCATCGCCCGTTCTTCTTGGGAGAAAGCATTTTCATCGCTCGTCTTTGCATTGCACCGTTTCACGCTATCACGGCATGAGACGTCAGCGCCATCAACAGTGCAACTCATCATGTCAACAATTGCTTCTGATGCACGGTTATTTGGAAGCATGGCAGCGGCAACGAGCGGGGCAAATGGAGTAGCAGTTTTCACGGCTTGTACAGCAACGGGTTTTGCTGACTCTGCAATACTCGATATCTGGCTGGTTGCTCCTGCCACCCCGCCTTTCACAGCTTCAAAGGCACCCGAGACTTGTCCTCCCACGCCCTCTGCAACTGGCCTGGCAGACTCAATAATGCTTGCAAGCTGCTCCCCTATTGGTTTCTTCATACCAATGTCTTCGGGCTTAAAACCGCATCGAACGCCCGTAAGCAACTCGTTAATACTCTCGACCCATTCCCTGAGCTCCTTCCATGAAGAAGGCGAAAAGAAGAAGGTTTCCTTATAGTTTAGAAAGTACACCGTAAGCGCAAGCCCACATTTGTCTCTTGGATTTGAGGCAATAGCTTGGGCTAATCCATTATATATTTTTATATTATTCAACTGATAGCGCTGAACGTTCTTCACCCTCCCAAAGATGCCTTTTTCGACACATACAATGCTGTGGTTTGTTAGCACCAACTCGTCGGAAAAAGACGAGGAGAAACCACCCTTGCCCACGTCTGTGCTGTCGAGGATAACTACTTCGTCTGACCCCAACTCTATGTCAACCATCGCACACCTGCCTCAAATGAATTACTTAGACGGCTCGCTCGTTGGGCAATTATTGTGGCTGCTCATCTGTTTTGATTATTCAGCAATCGGCATTAGCCAAGTTGCGCCAAGCGTAGGAAATCGCTCAGCGGGATAACAGTGAGGTGATAGCAGACATCGATTGTCCCTCGAGGTAGAGCAATAACGCCACATCGCTCGTTCGTAGCGAGCTTCAAACACGGACTCCTCGTAGTCAACGATGATGCACACCTACCCCTGGAATACGACATCGTTGTGATACTCAATGAACTCACGACGAGGCCGACAGCGACGCGGCATCTGAATGGTCTGCCCCTCGAAGTCGAAGAGCCATCTCTTCGTAGCGTCATCTTTCTTGACCTTGCGAGAGACGATGATGTGATGCCCCTCATCGATGGTTATGAGACCTTTATCGAACGCGCGGTCATGGAAGGCATTAAGCAGGAGTCCGTTATCCGCCGCAAGCCTCTCCGATGCTGGATCCGCATCGCTCCAAGGCTTGATGTGGCTCTCAATGAGCAGCTGCTCGTAGTTCTCGAGAAGGGTATATCGGTAGTACTGCTAGTTGACGCAAATCCGCGCCATGACGGTTCGGTCCCTGCCCTCAGGCCGGCGTGCAACCAGGTAACCTAGCTCCTCAGGGTCATAGGACAGAATGTGTGTCCGGCTAGTCCCAGTCCATTCGCCACGACTCCGAGTGGTGCAGCTCCGACCAGACGATGGCGTCCCCCCACTGGGGGATGGTGCCCTCGAGCCTCTGGCGCTCGCCGAGCCGACGGTATATCGCCGCGATGCTCCGGTCCGTGGGCATGACGCGGAGGACCTCCGCCGGCGGCAGCGAGCTCGGCGAGTGCTCGTAGCACCACCAGAATATCGCCTTGGCCCGCCTCTCCACGTCCATCCCCCTGTGGTCGCGGAGCATCCCCCCGGGCTGGGCGTTCACCCCTCCCTCTATGCGGTTGTTGGTCGAGGGGAGCGGACCGTCGGCCGTCAGGGCGGGGTCCAGGTAGGCGAGCAGCGTCCCCGCCGAGACGAGCCTCGAGAGCAATCTGGGATACCTGAGCCCTAAGCAGTTCCAGAGAAGGCAGGGACTAGCAGCTTAGGTGTCTGGTCAAAGATTTCCACCGCAGCCCCGGCCCACAATCTAGAGGCTATCAAACACTCTTCGAGGCGATGAGGCCAATCCTCACCTTCTGGCGCGGTACGGATGAGCTGCGCAGGGAAATAGCGTCTGGGGTGCCGCGGCTGGGAAAACCCGCCAGGCGCGACGTCGCGAGGCGTTCGTCCCGTCCCGCAGCGCTGCGGGACGGGACGAAGCCTGCGAGAGCGGGGACGGGGGGCGATGAGGTGGTAGGTAAGTAACTGGGTGCGACCCAAGTTGGGCGGCCGTCCACGAACATCTTGAACGGAAACCGACTTTTCTCGACGAGGACAGTCACGCATCCCATGCGCATCCGAAGCAAACCCCGTCAATCGAAAACGAATCCCAGACGGCATCAGGTCGCTTCATCCATGGTACCCATGTGCCACTCCGAGCGTCAATCGTTCCGAGGTGCGCCGAAGACATCCAAATAGGAAGTGGCTCGACGCCCAATGACTCGATCACTATTCTTGATTGAAACCGTTTTCATTAGAACACAATGTCCCTCATTGCTCTCGAGGAGACGGTATCGATAATGAATTGTGAATGAGGTTTCCTCAAATTCCCGGGAGGGCATCGATATGCCAAGACGATTGACCCAAAAGGAGTTCGTCGACAAGCTGCAGAACGTGTCGCCCTGCATCGAGGTCTTGGGGCAATACGAGGGCACGATGAAACCCATAGAAGTCCGCTGTCTCACCTGTGGAAACGTATGGAACCCAACCCCGAATGGCCTCCTCAACGGCAGCGGATGTCCCGCCTGTGGAAAGAGGATGCGCGCCGAAGTGAGGAGGCGATCAGGTGACACCAAGAAACGGAACGGCAAGAAGCGCTTCGAGCGGGAGATGGCAAAGAGACCAGACGTTGTCCTTCTCTCTAACTACATCGACAGCAAGACGAAGGTGAGCTGCCGCTGCACAAGATGCGGGCGCGAGTGGCAGACCACGCCCGCGAGCCTCCTTCAGGGACACGGCTGCCACTCCTGCGCGCACGCGCGCAACCACATGAAGACCCAGGGGGAATTCGTCTTAGAGATGTCGTCGATCAACCCGGACATCGAGATAATGGGCGAATACCAGGGTGTGGGAAAGCGCGTGAACTGTCGTTGCAGGCGCTGCGGACACGAGTGGGCCCCCACCGCTGGTTCGATCCTCTCAGGAAGAGGCTGCCCGAGATGCAAGGCAACCAACGCCAGGGACAGACTGTTGAAGGGGCACGAGGAGTTCGTCTCCAATTTAAACGCGGTCAACCCCGACATCGAAGTGATCGGAAGGTACAAGAGCAGCAAGGAGCCCATCCAGGTGAGATGTCGAATCTGTGGAACAGAATGGTCGCCAACACCAAACACGCTGCTCCATGCAGAGGGTTGTCCCGTCTGCTACCACGGAAGCACCTCTGTGATGGAGCAAACGATTGGACTCGCCTTCGAGAGGGCACTCGGGAATGGCGCGGTCCGCTCCCGCGACAGGAGCGCCATCGGCGAGGAACTCGACATATTCATCCCTAGCCTCTCGCTCGCCCTGGAACCCGGCAGCTGGTTCTGGCACAAGGATAAGCTCGACTCAGACGCCAGAAAGCGTGGGCGTTGCGCCGAACGGGGAATACGTCTCATAACCATCTATGATGCGGCACCGAAGGGGACCGAACCCCCGTTCGGCTCCGATTGCTTCGTGTTCGAGGTCGACCTCGGAACACAGCTCGGCAGCAAGACGCTGCGCGCACTCGTAGGCACACTCCTTAAGCAATGCGGGTTGTCCCTCGACCTCAATGACAATATGTGGGCAACCTTAAGGTCTCAGGCGAAGCGCGCCTCGCGCAGGATGACAACAGAGGAGTTTGCCGAGAGGCTTGCCCGCATCAATGACCAGGTCATCGTCCTTGGAAGCTACCTGGGATCTGCGACAAAGATTGAGGTCCAATGCAAGAGGTGCGGACACGAATGGAAGGCTACCCCGAACAACCTTATGCATGGCTATGGCTGCCCCAAATGCAAGGCCATCAATGCCGGCGATTGCAGGAGGAAGAGCCCTGAGCAGTTCGTCCGTGAGGTCACAGGCGCCAACCCCGACATCGAGATTCTTGGAACGTACACATCCAGCAAGGAGCACATAAGGACGCGCTGCAAGAAGTGCGGCTACGTCTGGGAGCCCCAAGCTGGCCACTTACTCAATGGCCATGGGTGCCCCATTTGCGCTCATAGAGCTTTGAGCTCAACCAAAACGAAGACTCAAGAACGGTTCCTGGTCGAAATGGCTGATGTGAATCCGAACGTGGAAGTGGTCGGCACATACAGAGGCGTCGCGAAGAAAGTGCTCTGCCGCTGCCGAAAGTGTGGCCATGAATGGGAGGCGAGACCTGGCGACTTGCTCAACGGGCACGGTTGTCCAAAATGTGCCAGAAAACGATAGGGACACCACTCGGTCGTTTTCTTTGCATCATTCGAAGTAAACTCTGCAATTGCCTGCGTTCCCTCACTTGACGAGACTTCGCAGGGAAGTACCTCATGCACTCTCGTTCCACAACGTTTTGGCCTCGCATCAGGGTGATGTTCATAAATGTGCTCTTGGAGCCCCGTACCTCGACGGTATATGGTAGGGGTACATGCGATACAGCCCATAACGAGTGGACGTTGATGTTGGAGTCCCCTCAAAGCTTGTCACAGCAGCTCACACCGAACATACCCCTTGGCTGACAACTGCGTCTAGAAGGGCCAGCCACTGAAAGACCGACGAGAATTCCTTCAAGAATGCGAGCACGAGATGTTATTCAGACTCGGTATTGCTCAGTAGGGAATCCCCGAAAGCAATGTGGAGCCTGTGGCTCTTTCGTTTTGGGACAGCCGCCTTCGTGCTAAGGAAGGCGCCATTAACACGAGAAGTCTCCTCTTGCCACAAAGACAAATGCGAAAGCAACAATACCCAATCCCTTCGAGAGGGGGCGTCTTCATCCCAAACGGGATTACCCTCGATTCTCCTTGGGCAATCTCCTCCGAAAGGGTTCCGAAGCAATTACCCGCAATCAGGCGATACCCAAACGCGAAAAAAGACTACGAAACGCCTCCACCGTCTCATCGCTTAGAGTGCAACCGTCCGCGCGAGCGGTTTCCCGAAACTCAATCGCCAGGAGCTTCTTGTTTTCCTCCGTCAATTGCCCCTCCGGGTTTTTGCGGTCCTCACTGCAAACCAGACTCTCAATCGTCCTTGCCTCATCCCAATCAATCCGCTCCTGACAAGTAAGATCGTCACCGGTAACGGAATCAAAGACCACCTCTCTCGCATCGCTTGAGAGCTTCTGCAAATCCCGGGCGACCTTACAACCCTTGGTGTCGAAGTCAAGAAGCGCTCTGAAGTCAACGCCCCAGCCAAGAAGAATACTGGCGATGTTTGGAATGTTATCGGCACCAACTGAGGCAATGATATTCGGCTGTCGCTCGGTTGGCACCTTTAAGTAACACATCATGGCCTCGAGGTACATTTTGTCAGTAATTCCCTCGACGATGACGTTGTGGCTATTTATCGGCGAAACACTATAGCGAAGGTTGAAGCCCAGGGCGTTGCAGAGGGGTGACAGCGTGTCTCTTTGAGACGCTCCCTGCAGATGCGGCGAGAAGACGCTTCGAATTATTCTCGTGTTCCCCTCCTCGCTATCCTTCTCCGTTGCCCTGATCGCGAAAGCATTCTCGATATCCAGCATCGAGGGCGAGTGCGTCGAGTAAAGAACCTGGTTTCCGCTCTTGCATAGCTGTTCGAACAATCCCAGCAGCTCATGCTGGGCATTGACGTGGAGAAAGACCCCAGGCTCGTCCAGCACGAAAAGTGTGCTTCGGCTATCCGAATCCTTAGGGTGCTCTGCCATCAGGTTAACGAAAAGGCTGAAGTACCAGCGGAATCCGTTGCTCCTCTCTGTAAATTGCATTGCATTTGGTCCGGTGAACGCATAGATGTTCAAATCGGAGTTCTCGAACTCGAACTCAATACGGTAGTCGTCGTGCCTGTAGAAGTTCTGGAAGTCGGTAGCGAGGGCATTTAACCTGCGCACATTCCTATCGCGAATTGTCTTTCTCTCCCCAGGATTCGAAAGCGTAAATGCTCTTTCGATATCTTCCTGGGAAATCCCCGCTGCTATTAACAGTTTCTTCTGGATAGCGCTCTCGTCATTGGCCGCTCTCCTGAAATCGTCAGAAGTGATTTTCGATGGAAGGCTAGAGAGCGAGGCCTGGTCACGATAGAACACCTTTGGGAGGAGAGAGTAATACTCAGTTGTTCGACTTTCAATCACGTCCACGTGCCGGGATAGGGCTTCGGCATCTTCTCCGTCGACGAGAACGTACGAGCGAAGGGCGGCAATAGTATCCGTCCGCCCACGCATAATTATCTGATCAATGACCTTAACCCTATCAATATATATTCTTTTATTACTGTCAATGTTGCTGTACAGCTGTCCGATTTCGTGAGACTGGAAATAATCTCTCGCCTCTATGAGCTCACAGTCGTTTCGCATTACCTCCGCGAGCCCACCGGATAATTGGGGAATCTCATTTTTGTCGAGAACGATATGGGTGTCTTCCCTGACACAATATCGAGATGCCTCTTCCGCAGTGAACGCAAGAATCACTTCGAGAGTAACTGGGATTTCCAGGTTGTTCCTATTGGGATGTCCGGCGAGATTTGAATTAAGTCGGTCGTCAAGAATGCATGCTCCGACTGCTTCAAGAATATTCGACTTACCCGACTCGTTCTTACCGATGACTGCCGTCACACTAGACTCGAGGTCAATAGCGTTATCAGAAAGACCAATCGACTTGTAATTATTAATCTTGATGCTCTTAAAATACACCGGTTCTCGATTCTGTCTCTCGCAGCGTCCGTTGGGTAGTGCCCACGAAACCTAAAGGAGCGGCTCGCTTCCGAATGTCTGATACAGCCTCCAGCATGCTTCTTCCAATGAGGTGCGGGATTCCCACCACGAGAGCATTTCCCATGCAGAACGCCCTCTGGCCGTCCGTCATCCCAGTGTCGGTCCAGCCTGCAGGGAAGCCCTGCAGCTGGTCGAGCTCGTCGGGTACGAGCCGACGATAGCGGCCATCGACCTGGATGATATGCTTGAATCGCGAGGCGCCAGAGCCTCCCTCGCCCGTGAGGATGGTCCTCGATGGGTTCTCAGGCAGGTCCGGGAAGGCCATGGACCCCTCGGAGTAGAAGTACTCGTGACCCGTCTTCTTGTCCACGCGGGGCTCGCGCTTGGCCCCCTTGAGGTACTCCCACTGGGGAATCTGCTCCTCCGGCACGTAGAACCGCTCAGGCACCTCGCCCTCCGACACGAGCACGCTGCCCAAGGTTCTCCTCTCCCCCGCGTAGGCCTCGACGACGTGGCAGGTCACCACGTGGCATCCCTGCATCGCGCCGCACTCCAGGAAGGGCGAGGCCTTGCGGCCAAGGTTGAACGTCGTGCTCGCCTCGTAGGGGTCCGCGGGCACGTCGAACTCGGAGTACTCCTCAGGTCCCTCGATCGGCAGCGCCCTCGCCATCACGCCGGAAGCGATTCGGTTCTCGAGGTTCCACCTCCGCCCGGTGTGCTCGGCGAAGACGTAGGTGCGCTTCCTCCTCTGCGGGAACCCGTACTCGGCGCTGTTCACCACGCGCCACTCCACGGAGTAGCCGAGCGACGCCAGGCACGAGAGGATGATCGCGAAGTCGCGGCCGCGCTGCGAGACGGGGCTCTTGAGCAGTCGGTCGACGTTCTCGAGCAGCACGTATCTCGGGGTGCCCTTGAGGCGGAGGAACCGGTAGATGTCCCACCAGAGGACGCCCTTCTTGCCCTCGATGCCGCCCGCCATGGAGAGGGGCTTGGCCACGGAGTAGTCCTGGCACGGGAAGCCGCCGACGACCATGTCGACGTCGGGGATGTCAATCTCCCCGGCCTCGTACTCGTCGAGCACCCTGTTGATGTCCTCGTTGACGAGCGTTCCGTCGTGGAAACGCTTCGCGTAGCATCTGGCGGCGAACTGCTTCGCCTCGGTTCCGGGGGGCTCCCACTGGTTCGCCCAGACGGTCTCGAAGGGACCCGCCTCGGGCAGGTCGAACTCCGGGTGCCCCGGGTCGTGATATCCGTCCAGGCCGAGCCTGAACCCGCCGACGCCCGCGAAGAGCTCGGCGACCTTGATGGTCTTCCTTGACGACACGTTTCTCCGATCGCTGCTGTGTCGCTGATGTCTAGGCCATCATAACCGATCGAGGGGACAGGATCAATCCTCGTCCCCGAAGAGATGGAGTCTGTCCTCGATTCCCTGCTCTATGCGGACAGCGTCCCCGTCGGAGAGCTCCAGAGACATTGACTCCCTCAGCACGTTCCTTATCTCCACCCTCACCTCGCCCTGATTGAGATGGCGCCCAATCCGTGCAGCCAGCGACCTCGCCTCTCCCTCGAACTCATCGCGAGGTGCTCCCCCCTCCAATAGCCCATATGGGTCCGCCTGGTCGAGCGCGAGCTTCGCTGCGAAGTAGAGGGGAAGGTACATGACCGGCTCCTCCCGGAACGGGAGGAGCCGGCGCGACCGATACCCCTCAATTACCCTCGCGGCCATCCCCGTCGGGTCATCGATGACCTCCCAGGAAGAGGGGTCGGGTGAGTACATGTAAGACGTGAACTCCTCGTCATCGATTACGCCCTCGAATCTCGGACATTCTTCACAGCACGGCCAGTAGTAGCATTTACCAGGCGTGAGCTCGATGTCCTCCGACGCCTCCCCCACGTAGCGGACCACTGACCAGGCGTCCTTGTCGTTGAGGGCGATGATTGACTGCTCGAGGCCGCGAAGATCAACTGTCAGCGTAGGGTGGCTGTATTTAACCTGGCCCGCGTATCTCTCAAGGACCGAGAGATAGTCCTCCTGACTGTTGAAGCCATATGGCGTAATGAGGGAGACTCTCTCCCCACGGTCATTCCTCGATCCATCAATCGCATTGCCGAGCATGTCGTCAATAAAGGAGAGCTCCGCGGGATAGGAGAACACCTCTCCACCGCTCTTCCTGCAAAGGGGCAGGACACCATATTTGAGATGCCGCTCTGGTATGGACGCCATGGGCTTAGTCGCTCTGGATGATAAAGTCGACGAGGGCGCGCAGTTGCGAGAGCGGATGCTCTGGGAACTGCGCATCATAGAGCTTGTCCTCGGAGAGATTCATAAGGTTGCCCCTGATGAAGGAGGGGTCGTAGGGGTCTTGTCTCCATCCCGCCATGTCAACAGAGACCTGACCGTTCTTAACAGCCAGCTCATAGACCGCAGCATCCCTCGTTCCAGTAACGCCAACCTCATCGAAGAATCCCTGAACGTTCAGCACCAGGGAGGAGTAGTCCAACTGGAGCGTAAGGCAGTACTGGACGCCATCTGGCTGCCCGGCGGTCTTCACTATTGAATAGACCAACGGTCTGCCAGACAACGTCTTATCGCACTTCGCCTCAATCAACCCCTGGTCATCCCCGAGAGAACCGTGAATTCCGTCAATCAAAGGTCTCACATCTTCGAAAGGCATCGCGGACTCTGGTTGAACGGGATACAGCATCAGGAAGCATGCGCAGCCAGGAGTCTGCATTCCGAAAGCGGATGAGTCTGCGGGGTCATCCGGCATGGAGTTCATTCTTGAGTATCCATCTGGCAGACGAAAGCTCATTCCTCCAGCATTATTCTTCTTCGACCCCATGCCTTGCCTCCTCGTAATCTACTTGGTCAGTCATTTCTCTCGGAAAATAATCGGGGACGGTCTGTCACGTTACCGATACTGACAAGATGCCCACACTCAGCAAAAGCACTGGCCAATATCCCTAAAGGTCATCGAAGCTTATCAATCTCTCCCGCTAGGTAGCTCTGGTTGAGCCAGAAGCACTTCTTCACGACGGGCACGCCGTAGGGCGTCATGCATGTGTCGTGCGAGTCCCTGCCGTGCGGCCTCACGTGGCAGCAGCGGTTCTCGGTGGACTTGACCGACTCGTCGGCGCGTCCGTCGCGCACGCGCCTGCGCATCTCCTCGTAGCAGCACCGCGCCTCCTCGACATCGGCGTCCGGCATCTGCCAGAAGGCAACCTGAGAGAGGCGGTACCGCCCGTCCTCGCCCTCCCGATAAATCACGAAGAGGTAGCGCTGCTGCAGGTAGCCGTAGAAGTCGCTGTCCTCGAAGTCGGTCTCCGCCAGCTTCACGTAGTCGAAGGCCGGGAACGACACCGCCTCCTTGGGGACGCCGTTCCCCTTGAGCCGGATGGTCTTGGGCTTGATGCCGGCCTTCTCGAACTCGGCGATGCGAGAGCCCTCGTCCACTCCGAGGATTCGCTTCGTGACGAGGGCGGTGATGGCCTTGGGCGCATGTCCCTCCGGCCACGTGTAGCCGGCTGCGGCGGCGAGTTCCTCCTCGGTCTTCCCGAGGTAGGGCTCGAAGCGCCTCCGGACGAGGCCGAGGAGGTCGAGGCCTCGCTCTTCTGCCGCCCTCCTGATGGGCTCCATGCCCTCCAGCAGCTTGCCGGAGACGGCGGTCATGTAGGAGGCCTTGAGCGCCCAGGCGCGGGGCTTTGCGGGAACGTCGGAGAACGGCTGGGGTGTCCTCTTGCTCGAGTCCGCCGACTTGGTGCAAGCCTCGAGGTAGAGGGTGTCGCTTGACGAGATGTCCTCTGCGTGCCCCGCCCTCACCTTGGCAACGACCGTCTCCCAGTCTGCCTTGAACTGGGACATGTCCTCCTCGGGCAGTCCCCACCTGCCAGCATATTCGACTATGTAGTCAAGCGGGTCCTTGCCTGCCTCCCAGAGATAGGAAATGAGCAACATGTCAGAGGCCTTTTTGGCGAGATGGCTCGTCTCGAAGGTTTCGTTCACTACTGTGGGATAGCTCACCATAGTGATGACCAGGCGCTCCTTGGCGACAAGCTCGTTGCCGCGGACGCGCTTGAGCGGTGTCGACTTGAGCTCGAGGTCGACCTCATGGAAGTCCGGCCGAGGATCGCTGTTAATCGCCAGGAGAAAGTAGTCCTCCTCGAGCGCATTGCCGAACGAGCCCTTGCGACGGTGAGGGTCAGCGATTGAGTCGACGTTAATGTGCTCACGCAGCGTCGAGCCGACGAGCTTCTGTGCATACTCGACGATTGACTTGACGTCGTACTTGTCGTACGGAAGCGTCTGTTCTTTATGCACCTGGTTTCACTCCCCTCATCGTTATGCTGGACAAATAATTGCACAAATCTCCCTGCTGGTTGCCGATGCCTTCGCATGATGGGGCATTGCCGGGACAGGAATTCCACCGCTCGTGCTGAGGCCATACGCATGTCGCCACTACTACGGGGGTGGCCCTACCGCCCCTGCCCCGTCGACGCCCCTCTCCGCACGTCCATCGACGTGAGGATGACGCCGAGCAGCGAGAAGGCAAGTGCCAGCAGGAACGTGGCAGACGGCTCGACGCCGTACATCACCCATGACGCGATGACGCCAACGAACGGGGCGATCGAGTAGTAGTTGCCGGTACGCGCGGCGCCAAGATGGCGCTGTGCGGTGATGTAGAGCATGATTGACACTCCGTACGAGATAAAGCCGACCAGCATAACCAGGACGGACGGAACGAGCGAAAGGCTGCTCCTGTCAAACAGCAGCCCGATGAGCGCGCAGGTGGCAGCGGTGCCAAAGCCCTTGATCATCGTGACCGAGACCACGTCCTTCTCCGACAGCATGCGCGTGATGTTGTTCTCCGTGCCCCAGATCGCGCAGGCGAGCAGAATCAGGAGCGCGCCTGGCGAGACGACGATCTCACTTCCGGGAGACCACGAGAGGAGCAGGCTCGCGACGGTGATGGCGGCGACGGCCGCCCACATGCGCTTGCCCATGCGCTCTCGGAATATGGTCTGGGCAACGAGGGCGGTCGCCACCACCTCGAAGTTGCCGAGCAGGGATGCCGTGGATGCGCTCGAGAGCCTGATTCCTGCGAGAAGGGTGATGGCGCTCCCCGTGCTGAGCCCGATCATGAGCACGATCAGCGGGGCTTCTCGCCTGGTGAGTGCGGCGCCGCGCTGGGGACGTTGCGCGCGAAGCGCATCCGTGCCCCTCACGAGCACCATGCAGAGCCCGCATCCCAGGTAGAGCAGCGACGAGCCGTACGAGGCCGACATGCCCTGCTCGAGCGTCTTCATCAGCGGCACCGACGCGCCGTAGCACACGGCGGACAGGAGCGCGAGCACGCCTCCGTTCACCTTCCTGCCGCCGATCATCATGACAAGCCCTCTATCGATGTGCGTACTTCGCCAACGAGCGTCATAGTAAAGGATGCTTTCGCACGCGTTATGCTCCAAGGGAATTCTCGTCGAGCAAAAAGTCATAAAGCCCGAGATGCAACACACCCTTCTCGTCATTCCAAGGACGTGCAGACGTCTTGCTCACCACGATTTTCCTGAACGAGTCATCAACGGAAAGCAGCGGCCTCAGCTCCTGTTGCACCTTTCTTTCGTCCACCATGGAAAGCGCGCTCTGGATGTAATACCGCGCTGAACCTCGGTTCACGACGAAGTCAATCTCGCAGCTCTTTTGACGGCGCGCCCCATCGTCATCCTTCTCGGAGAGCTCAATCACCCCAACGTCAACTGACAGCCCCCGAGCTACCAAATCGTTGTAGATTACATTCTCCATGATGTGAGTCTCTTCCTGCTGACGCAGGCCGAGACGAACGTTTCGCAGTCCTATGTCTGCGCAGTAGTATTTGGACGGGTACTCGAAATAACGCTTGCCCTTCACGTCATAACGCTTCGCCTGTTCAAAGAGAAACGACTCCGTGAGAAACTCCAGGTATGCACCGACCGTTTCGCAGCTCGCCTTCACGCCCCTCACGCTGTCCAACGTCTTCGTTATCTTGTTCGCATTTGTAAGCGATCCGACCGAGGAGCACAGGCTGTCGACGATCTCGCCAAGAACGTCAGGGCGCTCGATGCCATACCGTTCGACTACGTCCCTAAAGTAGACCTCGTCGAACAGCGATGACAGGTACGAGAGTTTCTCCTCTTCCTCCTGCTTGTCGAGAACCAGCGGGAGACCGCCCCAGAGCGCATAGTCCTCATAAGCTTGGGTCCTATCTCCACCGACATAACCGTAGTACTCGCGAAACGAGAGCGGGCGTACCTCAACCACATCGCCGCGTCCCCGGAACTCGGTCATGACATCCTTCGAGAGGAGCTTGGAATTGCTCCCCGTCACATATACGTCAACATTCCGCATGTGCATGAGGCCGTTAAGCACGCCATAGAGCCTGACATCACGTTGACGGTCACGAATCTCCTCGCGGGAGATGGCATACTGAATCTCGTCAAGCAGGACGTAGGTCGTCAAGCCGTCATCTGCGATGCGCGACGTGACGTAGTCATAGAGCGCCTCGGGGTCACGGAGAGGTGCGTTCCGCACATCGTCCAGCGCAACGGAGACGAGGTGCGCGTCATCCACCCCTTGCTCGCGGAGAAAATCGCAGAAGATTCTAAAGAGGAGGAAGCTCTTCCCGCATCGGCGCATTCCCGTGATGACCTTGATTTGTCCGTTACCCATGCGCCGCTTGAGTTTCTCGAGGTAACCTGGTCGTTCGATGTACACGTTGCAATCCTTTCGAAACTTAGTCGCACATACGACCTACTTTCGATTATATGCTACCCATTTTAACTCCTGCCAGGCGTGTCATTCTAAACTTAGTCGCACATGCGACCTACTTTCGAGTAACATACCCGACACGGTCGAGGTGCACGGATCGTGTCGAACGGCTGCGGCCAGCAGTGCTACTCCTGTTCACCACCCTCACCAATTCCTGACTCGTAGAGGCACCCGCCGAGAACGCGCCCCCCAGACAAGCGGAAGCGCGACCCCGATCGCCGCATTGACCACCTGCGTGACTACGAGAATCCCGATGTAATCGTGGCCATTCTCACGGGAGATGGCAATGATCCCGAGGGGGTATGGGTGAGGCTCGACGCCATCGTCGATGAGAGCCACTGCTCAGGTACTTTGATGGGAGAACCGTTTGATGACTTCGGAAGACACCGGGGAGATTCTTGCCTCGTAGAGCTCAGGAATGACGATGAGCTCGAAGGGATGTTGGCATACATCGTCGCATAGAGCACGTCTGGTCGAGAGGCACTGGTTCTTTGAGCTCAATTCTCTCGGTTCTGCTGAAGCACGGAATTTCATAGACTAACTCTATATCTATAGAGTTTTCTATAGATATAGGTTTTCTATAGATAGAGTTTGCTTAAGCGTATGAAATCCCTCGAGGAGCTGGCCCGCTCCCCTACCCCCTGGCCGATGCTTTCGCGGCGCTCGAGAGGCCGAGCAGCATCACGAAGAAGATCATCGAGTTCTGGGGCTCGAGATAGTACGGCAGCTTGGGCGAGGCCCAGGTCGGCAGGAGCACGACCTGGGCCATCAACGCACGACAAACGCTCTAGATCGACACACCAAGCAGCTCTGCAATCGCAATGCTCGCCTCGACCTCGTCTGGCCCCTCGATGCGCACAGTCATCAGGTCTCCCGCGCAAGCATCGAGCGCCATGAGGCTCAGGAGGTCAGATGCCTCGCTACGGTCCGGGCCGACTGCGACGTCAATCTTGCTGCGCCACTTTTTTGCCTCGGCAGTCAGCAGTGCGGCGTTACGCGCGTGAAGCCCCTCAGAATCAACGATGATATGGGTCAGCTCTCTCACATGGCCTCCATTGACCGCTTGGGTTCAAGGATGGCCGCGGTCGAGTCCCCGACCGCAGCCAACGTACAAAAACGCTCGTGCAAATCGACTATATGGTGCTACTTCTCCGTCACCCTGACGACTGGGCAGCCAGCATCAACATCGCCGGTTACCAGGACCTCAACGCTGCCATACTCATCGGTGTTGGTGACAACACAGACCACCACGTCGTCGTGGCCCTCCTCCTTGATGGCAGCCCTGCTGAACGTGAGCAGCGGCTGGCCTGCCTTGACCTTGTCGCCAGAGCTCACAAGATAGGAGAAGCCCCTTCCCTTCATCTCGACCGTATCCATACCCACATGAACTAGGACCTCCATGCCCTCGTCCGTCGCGATACCGATGGCATGCCTTGTCGGAGTGGTGACGGTGACGGTACCAGACGCCGGGGAATTAACGACCTCGCCCTCGGGCCAGACACCGACCCCCATGCCGAGCATGCCACCCGAAAAGACGGGATCGGGCACCTCTGAGATGGGAATGCACCTTCCCGAGACGGGCGAGTAGACGACGAGAGGCTCTGGACTGACGCTCACAGTCTCGAAAACCGGAACGGCAGATGCCGTCGCCTTCTTGAACTTGTCGAACAAACCCATGGTGAGCTCCCTAATCGAGGTCGGCGCCGTTAGAGGCGATGACCTTCTTGTACCAGTAGAACGAGTCCTTCCTTGACCGTTCGTAGGTGCCGTTGCCCTTGTCATCTCGATCTACGTATATGAAGCCATAGCGCTTGCGCATCTCGCCGGTACTTGCTGAAATCAGATCGATGCAGCCCCACGGGGTATAGCCGATAAGGTCTACGCCCTCGTCAATCGCACGGCTCATCTCCCGGACATGGTCGCGAAGGTAATCAATGCGATATTGATCGTGAACGCTCCCGTCCTCCTCCAACTCGTCGTGCGAACCAAGACCGTTCTCGACGACCATCAGTGGAATCTGATAGCGGTCGTAGACAACCTCAAGAAAGTAGCGCAGGCCTGTGGGGTCATATGCCCATCCCCAATCGGAGTAGCGTAGATAGGGATTCTTCGCGCCTACGACCATGTTGCCTCCGGCAGCATGGTCCTTGTCCAGAGTGTGGGTGGTCACGCAATTGCTCATGTAGTAGCTGAATGTGTAGAAGTCAACTCTGCCCTCGGCAAGGTCATGCCGATCAGCCTCGCTCACGGCGAGGTCAAAGCCCCGTTCGGCCCACATGCGCCGTGCGAACACGGGATATTCTCCCTTGCACTGCACGTCACCGCAGTAGAAGATGCTCTCCTCCCACTTGCGGCGACAGGCCATGACGTCGGAGGGGTCCGGTGTCAGCGGATAGTGAGCGACGCCGCAAATCATGCAGCCGACGCGATTCGCAGGGTCAATGCGATGCGCAGCGCGGACTGCATGAGCGCTCGCCAGAAACTGGTGATGAAGCGCCAGGTATGCGTTGGCGTAGTTCTCGCTCGTCGCGGGGGAGACGGCTCCGATGAACTGGACCGCGTTGTTAATCTCATTGAACGTAAGCCAGCGCGTCACGAGTCCTCGGTACTCGGTGAATACCGTCTCGGCGTAGCGGTCGAAGAGCTTGATGGTCTGCCGGTTGGCCCATCCGCCAAGCTCCTCCTCTATGTAGAGCGGTGTATCGAAGTGATGCAGCGTCACGAGCGGCTCGATGCCATGTGCGCGAAGCTCCTCGAACACGTGCCTGTAGAAGTCGAGGCCCGCCTGGTTGGGCTCGGCATCATTCCCATGGGGGAAAATCCGACTCCAACTGATGGACATGCGAAACTGCCTAAAACCCATCTCTGCAAAGAGGGCGATGTCTTCCTTGTAATGATGGTAGAAGTCGATGCCGTCGTGATTGGGGTAGTAGGCATCAGGTTCAACCACGAGACGTGCGCCATCGGGCAAACGTCCCCCCAGCGCAGGGGCGGTTCCATGCGTGCCATCTGGTAGCACGTACGTGCGCTGACGATGCTTGTCGGCAGAGCCGCCAGTCGTCATGTCAACCTCAATGGGCCCTCGTCCATCAGCATCCCATGCACCCTCCGTCTGCATGGCAGAGATGGCGCCGCCCCAGAGAAAGTTCTTCGGGAAGGCCATGCTAGTCCTCCACCTGTGCCTCGGGCTTGTACAGGATGAGCGTCACCACGAAGGTCACTGCCGCTCCGACGAGGATGCTCACGATCTCCCACACGAGATTCATGATGTCGCTGGAGAGAAAGATGGGAAGGGCAAAGAGTCCCTGACTGCCACTCATCACGAATGCCTTGACGCCCGCGACACCGGCGATAAAAGCCCCGACGAAGCTACCGATCATCACCGAATACAGGGGGGTCTTGAGTCGCAGGTTCACACCAAAGAGTGCGGGCTCGCTCACGCCGCCCACGATGGAGGTGATGGCACTCGAGATTGCGGTAGACCTGAGGTCTGTGTCCTTGGTCTTGATGGCGACGGCGAGGCAGGCAACGCCCTGGCTGATGTTCACGATGATGCCACCGGGAAGCATGAGGTTGTCATAGCCGAAGGTAGCCATCTGGTTGATCATGATGGGGATGAAGCCCGTGTGCATGCCCACGATCACGAGCAGCGGGAACGTGCCCGAGATGAGTGCGATGGCAAGGGGGCCTGCAACGCTATAAAGCCACATCATGGCGGCGGCAAGATACGTCGAGATGATCGAGCCGAGAGGAGCGAGGAGACAGAGCGTAAGCGGAATCATGACGAGCAGGGTAAGGAAGGGCGCGGCGAGCGTGCGAATCGCCTCAGGCGTGTGCTTGTTGAAGAACCGCTCGATGGGGGCCATGGCAGCAACCGCCAGGATGGACGGAAAAACCGAGCTCGCATAGCTCGCCCCATAGATGGGCAGACCGAAGACCGAGAGCGAGTCGCCAGAGCTCACCATTGAGATGAAGCTCGGATGAATGAGCATCGCACCCACGAGCATGCCAAGCGACATCGTGACCCCGAACTTCTTGGCCGCGCATGCACCCACGAAAACGGGCAGGAAATAGAAGCCCGCATCAGCGACAAAGGTCAGAACCTGCGAGGTCTGGCTCGTAGCAGCCATGATACCGAGCTGCTGGAGTAGAAGAATCACGACCTTGAGGAATCCCGCAGCGATAAGAACCGGAAGCACTGGGGCAATCGATCCGGTAATGGCATCGAGAACGGCGGCAGCGGAGAAGCCCTTCTTGCCCGCAGGTGCTTCATCCCGATCCTTATCGCCGGCCTCCTGTGCCGAGAGGCCGCTCTTCTCGCAGATAAGCCTGTAGGCATCATCCACCGCTTGACCGATAATGACCTGGAACTGGTCGCCAGACCACTGGGCTCCGACAACCCCAGGCAGCTTGTCGATCTCGGAAGTCTTGACCAACGACTTGTCTTTGACGTTAAAGCGCAGCCTCGTGATGCAGTGGGTGAAGAAGGAAATATTCGACTCGCCACCCATGAGCTCGACGATGTTGTCGGCAAGCTCCTGGTACTTTTCTTTCGTGGCCATGGGTTTCTCCTCTCGATGGCCTCGCGTGGATTCGGACGGGGCGCTCTTTCGCCGCCGCGTCGTACACGCGGACTTGTTAGTTGTTCTGTTCCTTGGCGCGTAGCCTGCTCACATGGACGAAGACGTAGAGTCTCTCCTCGTCCGACAGCTCGCAGCCCCACGCATCGATCAAATGCTTGGTAATCTTCTCGACGCACGCCTCGATGTCTGGATGACCCTTGCGGAGGTCACCGTAGATATCTGACGTCTGCCCTCCCAGGCTCTCGCCGCCGTGCAGCCGGCGGAAGAGATAGTTCATGTGCGTCGCATAGCGCGAGTAGGCAAAGGTCGCTCGGTCGATCGTCATGTTGAAGGAGTTCTCGATGATCTCCGTGACGTCCTCCAGCATGTCCTCGTCACCTTGAGCGCGAACGCGCTCATCGGGTTCCGCATCGGTCATCTTGGAGTTGACGATATTGAGAGCGATTCCCGCCGCCTCGTCATCACGAAGGGCGACGAGAAATTCCTTCCTCAGACGGCGCACCGTCTGCCTCGCGATGCGGTACTCGGCCGGATAGCTTTGCTCCACATCAAACGCGAGGGGCATGCTGACGGACATGTTCTCCCTTGCCCTCTTGAGGGCGAAGGCAATGTGATCTGCGAGCGTGAAGACGAGGTTGGGGCTCAGCTGATAGGGGAGCTCGTTCCTCGCGCGGTTCGCGACGCCGTCAGCAAAGGTAAGCACCTCCATCGGGACACCGCTGATGCCAGTCAGACTTTGGACGTCGACGTTGTAGAACGTGGAGGTTATCTCATCCAACGACACCTCGCGGGGAAGCTTGCCAAAGCCAATTCCCTTGCCCATGGCGATAAGCTCGTTTCCCGCGCTGTCCTCGCAGACGGCGATGTTGTTGTTGATGCTACGAACGACCTTCACGTGACTCGCCTCCTGTGAACCCCGTGCACATCCCGATCGAGCCTCAGCGTACGTCTGAGGTAAGAAAAAACTCCCCGAAGCCAACCGACAAGCGCTTTACGCGCCCAAGTGGTTGATGCCTCGAAGAGTTACATCCCGAATGAGATATGCGATTGCGAGCAGACCGCTGGTGAACGCCCAAATGGTTACGTCTCAGCACTCGTACTATATCACGGTCAGACAGCCTGGTGGTCGACAATATCAAGAAGTTGACCCTGTCTTTTTCGGCGGTGCCGTTGTCGACGACGTGCGTGCCTCCGTGGGACCCGAGTCCCCCTATCCCCTGGCCGATGCCGCCACGGCGCCCGAGAGGTCGGGCAAAGAACAGCGGCACCTCGGGGGACGCTATGACAGCCGGGTTGCCAATCTCGACCGGCTCGATCGTGCGGCCGACGAGCCGCGGATCCACGATGCGTCGGATTGTCTCGACCTCGTGCGGCTCAGGCAGCAGACGCTCACCCCGCGAACGGGACGACGTGTGCCACGGCCTCCTCGCGCGTGATCTCCGCATCGCCGTTGTCGATGTCGACGAGCCGGTACCTGTCGTTCCCCATGCCGAGCTCCTTCATGTAAGTGAGCTGGCGAAGCCCGTGACGGCTCTCCATGCGCTCGACGAGGTCGTGCCGGTCCTCTTCCCTCATCGCGTAGACGAGGTCAACGCATGCCTGGTCAATTGCGAGGATGTCGGTCGAGGCGAGAATGCCGACGTTCGGCGTGACGACGGGCTGGGCCGCCGTGCCCTCGCAGTCGCAGCTCACTGACATGTTGCGCATGACGTTGACGAAGACGATTCTCTCCCCGAAGTGGTCGACCGTCGCCTTGGTGGATTCCGTCATGCGCTCCATGAACTCCTCCTTCGCGATGCCCCACTGGTCTCCGCCGGGACGCGTGTGAATCTGGGCCTTCCCGATGCGCCCATCCGCACAGCCGATGCCGAGGTTCTTGTTCGAACCGCCGAAGCCACCCTGGACATGCCCCTTGAAGTGCGTGAGCGCCAGCATGGAGTCGTAGTTGACGATATGCCCGCCCATCGAGACCGCATCGAACCACGTGCCGCCGGAGACGGGCAGGTCGACCGTGCCCTCCTCGTCCATGATGTCAACGGGGCAGAAAGTCCAGCCGTTGTGCTCGATGGTCTCGCGGTGCTGCTCGGTGGTGTAGCGGTCGCCGTCGTAGTACGTGTTCGTCTCGACGATCGTCCCGCCAGGGATGTCGTTGTCGACGAGCTCCTTCACCCAGGGACGCGGGATGATGTTGGGACCGTCCTTCTCGCCCGTGTGGAGCTTGATGGCGACGCTGCCGACGAGGGTTCCTTTCACGCGAGCAAATGCCTTGCGCAGCCCCTCGGCCGAGAGGTCACGCGTGAAGTAGACGATTGACTCTTCGCCCTCGCGCTGGTCATACGGGATATAGACGCTTCCGTCTGTGGTTGCCGTCTGCGTGGCCATGGATGATGCTCCTTTGTCCGAGGATTGGGATGCCGAGGTGACTGAGCCTGCGGAACATGCCGATATCCCCAGCAGCGGGATGCCCGTCGCTGTGGCGACTCTGACGAACGTGCGCCTGTCCAGGTTGGGCATTCTCGCCCCGCTCTCGAAGACGGCCAGCACCTCTCGCCACCATGATAGGACGCCGGATGCCTGCGTACCAATTCCAAAATCGAACGGCTGTCCATGCCTGTCGTGCATAGGAATCATGGGGTCGAGACGGCTACGATACTCTCAGGAGAACGTCACGAAGGGGGCATGTCATGGACGACCTCACGCGCACGAGCAAGTTCATCAGCCTCATCCTGAGGCACAAGCCCGAGGTTGCGGGCGTCACGCTCGACGAGCACGGCTGGGCCCGAGTCGACAACCTCATCGCCGGCGTGAGCAGGACGCACCCGCTCGACAGGGCGACGCTCGAGGAGATCGTGCGCACGGACCCCAAGGGTCGCTACTCGTTCAACGACGACGGGACCCTCATCCGCGCGAACCAGGGCCACTCCGTGAACGTCGACGTCGAACTCGAGCGTCGTGACCCTCCCGAGACCCTCTGGCATGGCACGGCCGAGAGGTTCGCCGCGTCGATCGGCGAGAAGGGCCTTCTCCCCATGTCTCGGCTCTACGTGCACCTCTCGGGCACGCCCGAGCTCGCGCGCACGGTGGGCTCCCGGCACGGGCGGCCCCTGGTCTACCGCGTCGCCGCGGGCGAGATGGCCAGGGATGGCTACGAGTTCTTCCTCTCCGCGAACGGCGTCTGGCTCACGAAGGAAGTGCCGGCACGCTACCTGCACGCGCTGGAGCAGCCCGACTGACAGACGGTTTGCTAGAGCGGCGCCGTGGCATCCCCCTTACAATTGGGGAGATTAAAGAAACCTTTGCCACGGGCATGATGTCGATACTGGCTAACTCACTTAGGACATTCATCGTCGATATCGGACATAAAACCCGCAATTGCGGACATTGTCCGCAAATGTCCTCAATCCGCCCCCGATTACCTTTATCCATGACACCTTTGGCTCCTTCGCTCCGCGAGCCGAACGACCGCGGTCGTTTCCTCACCGCAGGGAGGGAACTTCCCTCTCCGCCTCTTGCAATCGCCTCATCGCCAGCCTATGTTTGCCAGAGCTGGACTGTTACCCACGCGGGGCATAACCAGCGTCTGACCGGAATGCGTCTTCTCACCAAACCGGACTGTTACTTGGCTCCCCCAAGGCATAACCGACTTGGCACAGGTGTGCCGTCGCTCTCGTGAGCGGAGAGGCTCTCGCCACGAGAGAGGTTGCCCGCCGACAGCTGAAGGGGGTGCCCATGCTCGCTCTCAAGAAGATCAACAACAACTTCGTCCTCTGCCAGGACGAGGCGGGGGAAGAGATCGTCGCCATGGGCAAGGGCCTCGGGTTCGGGGAACTGCCGAGGGAGATCTCGATCAAGGAGGTCGAGCGGACCTTCTACGATGTGGACGAGCGCTATCTCTCATCGGTGCAGTCGATACCGCAGGACGTCATGAGCCTCGCGGTGAAGATCTGCGACATCGCCCGGAAGACCCTCCCCTATCAGGTCAGCCCCAACCTCACCTTTACGATGGCGGACCACATCGAGTTCATCCTCGAGCGGGCGCGCAAGGGCATCAACGTGAAGATGCCGCTCGCATACGACGTGGAGCAGTGCTACCCCGCTGAGCTCGACATCGGGAAGTACGCGGTTCGGAGGATTCGCAAGGACCTGAAGGTCAACATCCTCGCGAGCGAGGCCACGGGCATCGCGCTCAACATCGTGAGCGCACGAGTGGACGACACCGCAGGGGTCGGCTCGGCAGGCGCAGGCGCTGACGAGGACATGCTGGAAGAGCTCACCGAGATCATCGAGGACGAGATGGGGACCATCATCACCAGGGACTCGTTTGCGTTCTCCCGCTACGCGACGCACATGAACTACCTCTTCCAGCGCCTCCACGCAAACGAGGGACTCGGCATGGGCTACAGCAAGGCCTTCGAAGACCTGTCGAAGGACTGCCCCGAGGCGAGTCAGTGCGTCGAGAAGATGCCCGGCCACATCCTAGAAAAATGGGGCAGCCGCCTCTCCGATGAGGAGAAGCTCTACCTGATCCTGCACGTCAGCAGGCTCTGCATCAAGGAGGAGTAGGGCGCGACGCATTCCGCGCGCGACCTGCTCTCCAACGAAGGACTGTTACCGGGGACAAGCCCGGGCATAACCTCCGAATCATCTGGCTGGCAACCTCCGGGGCCGGCATAGAGCACCCGGAATTTCCAGGTTTCTCACGTTCGAGAAAGGGGCATGGCATGGCAACCGAGAAGGAAATCGCCTCGCAGATTCTCGAGGCCGTCGGCGGCAAAGACAACGTGGGGTTCCTCACGCACTGCGTCACCCGTTTGCGCTTTGAGCTCAAGGACAAGAGCCTGGCCGACGGCGAGAGGATCAAGCACATCCCCGAGGTCATCGGCATCCAGGACCAGAATGGCCAGTACCAGGTCATCATTGGCCAGAACGTCATGAAGGTCTACGACGAGCTTCAGGGCCTTCTCGGCCCCGAGGGTGAGGGCGACCGCTCTGTCGGCAGGGATGGCAAGCGGGGCGCCGGCTACTACGTGCAGTGGTTCGCCTCCGTCTTCACTCCCATCATCCCCGCCCTCGTGGGCACCGCGCTCATCGAGGTCGTGAACATCCTTCTCCGCGCGGCTGGAATTCTCGCCCCTGAGTCCACGACCTACCAGGTGTTCGAGGCGATCGGCAACACGGCCCTGGTGTTCCTGCCCATCCTCGTGGCCATCTCCACCGCCGAGAAGGTCGGGTGCAACAAATACGTGGCCGTCGCCGTCGTGGCAACCACGATAACGCCCGCGATGACGACGCTCATGGCAGGAGACACCCCCGTGACCGTGATGGGTCTGCCCATCACGAGCGTCTCCTACTCGAATCAGGTGATTCCCGCCCTTCTCGCCGTGCTGCTCTATGCGAAGCTCGAGAAGTTCTTCCGCACGCACCTGCCCGAGAACGCGATGCTCTTCTCGTTCCCCATCGCGGTGTTCATCACTGCCATCGTCACGTTCGTGGTGCTCGGGCCTCTGGGCTACTACATCGGCTACGGCTTCTCCTACCTGCTCCTCTTTGTGAACGACCATGCGTCGTGGCTGGTGAGCGGCCTCATCGGCGCGCTCTGCCCGTTCCTCATCATGATCGGCGCACACTGGGCTCTGATCCCGATCGCCCTGCAGAACCTCGGGACCCTCGGGTACGACCCGCTGCTCGCGCCGGGCTTTCTCACCTACAACGTAAACCTTGGCGCAGCCGCCTTGGCCGTAGCGATACGAACGCGCGACAAGCAGCTCAAGTCGGTGAGCATCTCGAGCGCCATCACGGCATTCCTCGGAATCACGGAGCCGGCACTCTACGGCGTCGCTCTCAAGTTCCGCAAGGTCCTTGTCGCCGCCGTCGTCGGAGGGTTCTTTGGCGGATGCTATCTCGGTTTCACGCACGTCGTCGGCTACGCATGGTATCCGGCGCTGCTGGGAATCTCGGGCTACTTTGGTGACACGACGGCATCGATCGTGAACGCCTTCGTGGGAACGGCCATCGGGTTCGCCATCACCTTCATTATGAGCTGGTTCGGCTATGAGCCGACGGAACAGGAGACGGCGTAGAGGAGCTGCTCGCCCGGCGAACGCCTTGGCACGATGAGGGATGACTTGTGCCATGACTTCTCAGCTACAACTTTCTCCCCTCCCGACAACGGCTTCGACCCACGCGGAGAAGGCCGATGGCGTCATCTCGCCAGACGCAAGGGCGAACATCATATCCGCCAGCTCACCTGGCCTTGGATTGAACGCTACGCCGTTGATGGCAAGGAATGCCGCCATGCAGCCAGCCGCACATCTCTTGTTTCCGTCCACGAAGGGGTGATCAAGCGTGATGCCTATCGCATAACGCGCCGCCTTATCGGAAATCGTCGGGTAGAGATCGTCCCCACCGAAGGACTGAGCGGGCTGCGCCATAGCCGACTCAAGAAGCCCGAGGTCGCGCAGGCCAGACGATCCACCGAAACGTCTGGCCATCGCCTCGTTGATGGCAATCGCCGTCTCAATGCTGAGGAAACGAACCTCTGCGCTCACTTCGCCATCCTGTCGAAGTCCTCGTCATGGCGCTCGGCGAACGACATTGCCGCATCGACAGCGGAGTCGTCAACCCCTCTGGGAGCAGCGGTAATCTCGAATGGAATCCTGCGCTCGCGGACAACCTGCCTTGCGAAGACGTTCACCGCCGTGGTGAAACTCATGCCAAGATCTTCAAGAACCACGTCAGCCTGATGCTTCAGCTCCCGGTCCATGCGGATGGTAACGTTGGCGTTTGACATGGGTGTCATCTCCTTGTCTCGATGCCTGAGTCTAGTATACCCGTCAAAGGGATTTACGTTGTTTGCACGTCATATTATGTGCTTCCTATTACCAGAAGGCAGCACTGCCCGTACGGCGGAGCCCCAGTCCGAATGAGATTGGACTTGGTAGATTTTCTCACCCCGATTCTTGCCGCTACCCACCTGCCAAGGAGACCTGTAGGCTGCGCCGGTTCCATGACGGGTTGGGCCAACCATGCCCCAAGCGCTTCCGTCGGCCATACCCTTGGCATGAACAACATTGGAACTGTCCCTACATGACCAAAGGGAGCACCGGATGCTAGGTACAAGACGGTTCACGAGACGAGAGGCCCTCGGCCTCGCGGTGGTCACGGGAGCTACCCTGCTGGCGGGATGCTCGTCGCAGAACGGGTCCGATAGCTCGACCGCCACGTCGGTCGCAATCGGAGACGATGCCCTTTCCATCCTCGTCAAGGGATATGACTGGGGCCCCGGCGTGCCCGCGATTCTCGTGAGCCTCTCTAAGGAGGCCTCCAGCGTCGAGGTCAAGGACGCCAAGATCACCACGGCGCGCGTGGAGCGCACGCTCTCCGACGTCTTTCTGTGCGACGAGAGCGGGGAGAAGGTCGACGGGCCCGCAAGCTGCATTGCCTTCGCACTCGAGACCACCAACGCGGTGTCCGGCAGCCCCTTCCGCTACGACACGACCACCCTCCACAACCTCTGGGCACCCTCGTACCAGGTCGAGCTGAGCTGTGACGACCTCACCATCGACGGGGTGTCGACCTCTCTCGACCTCTCGGCGGACTGCATCGACAGGCGCGTCTGCCCCGAGACCGCGCTCTTCTCCAACAGGAGCTCCTTCTCCGGCACCTACCACAACGACCTTCTCGACCAGGACGACCAGCTCACGCTCCAGACGGCCGCCTACGAGCCGTCCCAGCTCAAGGGGTCGGGGAGGGCGCCCCTCGTCGTCTGGCTCAACGGCCAGGGTGAGGGCGGGACCGACGTCGACATCGAGCTCCTCGGCAACAAGGTCGTGGCGCTCGCCGAGGACCGCATCCAGTCGCACTTCGACGGCGACGGGACGTCGGGGGCGTTCGTCCTCGCCGTCCAGACGCCGACGTACTGGATGGACGAGGGGGACGGGACCAACGGCAACGGAAGCGACGTCTCCCGCTACACGAAGATCCTCATGGATGCCGTCGATGCCTATGTCACGTCAAATCCGAGCGTCGACGCCGACCGCATTTACCTGGGCGGCTGTTCCAACGGCGGGTATATGACCATGAACATGCTCGTCACCTACCCCGACTACTGGGCGGCCGCCTACCCCGTCTGCCAGGCGTACTCCTACTGGGAGTACGAGCGCGACGCCGACGGCGCCACGGGCCGGTCGTCCGTCCCGACGGATAAGGTGTGGTTCACCGACGAGAAGGTCGAGAAGCTCAAGGACATTCCCATCTGGATGGCGCTGTCCATCGACGACCCGGTCGTGAATCCCCTGAGATACGGACTCCCCGACTACCGCGCCCTCGTGCAGGCAGGTGCCCAGAACTCGTGGCTGTCGGTCTTCGAGTCCGTGAAGGGGTCCGATGACCCGACCGCGACCTACATCGGCCACTTCTCCTGAATCTACCTGCTGAACGACGAGATCACCCATGTTCAGGACAGGAACGCGATCGCCGCGACCAGCGGCACGGACGACTTCGGCCAGGTCCCCTCGAACGACGGCGGGGGCTCGGAGAATGCCGGGGAGTACGACAACCTGTTTGACTGGCTCAACGCCCAGTCCAGGGAGTAGCCGGGGGTAACCAATACGTCCGATTGACTCGATTTACGGCCATATGCGAGAACATATCCAGCGGCTCGGCGCAGATCCTCGGAGACCTGATGCAATCTCGACTATTTCCTTCCGCCATGCGATCACTCAGCAAAATGGGTCAGCGAGCACGGATATGACCCATGCTCGCCGACCGTCATCAACTCCATGCTTACGCATGGCAGGTACGAAGAGTTCGCATCAAACATCGGTGCCGGATACATCAAGAGATTGCTCACCAAACGCATCGGCTACTGGGACATCCGCATTCTCGATGCGAGGACCAGTGCCGCGCCCGACGCAGCAACCACCACTAAGATGGCAAGCGTCTGCTGGCTCTGACAATCGCCCGTCTTGGGAAGGCCGACGATGCTTGATACCGATGCGACCGCAGGCTTGACAGCCGTCGACGTATCGGACGTCGGTTCCGGGGTAGGCTCTGGCGTCGGTTCCGGGGTAGGCTCTGGCGTCGGTTCCGGGGTAGGCTCTGGCGTCGACGTGACTTTCATGGTGACGCTGGCGGCTATCGCCGGATTGGGATTGCCGGATTCATCCACGATGTAGGTAATCGGATCGCTTCCCGTCCCAATCGTCTGCCCATAGAAGGTTGCCTGGAAGTTGAGGACGTTCAGGTCGCTCACGTCATGCACGGTAGCACCCACGGGCGAGGTTATCGTAGAGTCCGTCACGGTTATCGTGCCGTCAAGATTCTCCGCCCAACCGAAGGATGCCATGGCGCCGGTGGGACCTGAAGCGGTGACATCGGAGTTCGTGATGGACAGCTCGGGACTCGCCGTGCTGTTCTCGTTCGAAGCCACGATGCCGAAGTTGAGCCTGGGAGCCCCGGTAGCGGTGACGTCTACCGTTGAGTCCGTGATGGTGACGTTTCCTCCGATCGTACTACTACCATAGCAATCGGCCATTATCCCGCTGTTCCAGACGAAATTGGAGGCCGCGCCGGTACTGGTCGATGTGATGGACACGTTTGAACCAGTGATGTTGACATCGCCGTTGAAGGCGGCCACCCCGTAGGCACCGCGCGTCGTAGTGGTATCGACGGTGACGGTGGTGTCGGTGATGTTGACGTCACCGCCATTAGCAACTATCGTGCCCGTCCTGTCCATGTCTCCCGTCGTGGTGGCGGTAAGGGAGCCGTCACCCGTGATGGTGAGGTCGCCCGAGTCGACGGAGATGGTGGACCCTCCAGTATTGGAGACCGTGTTATTCCCCTTGAGGTCCACGATGAGGTCACCGACAGCGCGTATCGCGCCTCCATCGTATGAATCCAGCGACATGAGGTCCACGCCATCCCATACCCATGTGCCCCCGTTGGAACCATTTCCATTGGCGGCGACTGAGTAATCAGTGCCTTCGACATTGACATTGGATGCTGCGAACGCCCGTATGGGCATAAAGCTAATCGCGATTAGTAAAGCAGCGGCACTACTGGCGAGTTTTCTTATCCTCGTACTCATGGGGGCTCCCTCTGTGTCGTGTACAGGCATTGTCGTGTGCTTGCGCGGCATAGCGAAAAGCTACCGGCTGTGCGCATTATTCTACATGGCTGAATGTGTCTGCGCCATACCAATTTGCATCTGAGTAATGTTTTTCAGAGGTGGGAATACAGTTCGATGCCGTCTCGAGTGAGCGACTGTTCGGATTCTCCTCACACGTGGGCACGGAAAGAAGAGGCTACGATGGCCTCGTAGGGGATGTCGACGAGCAGAGACACCCCCTCTGGGCGCGTCGGGCTGATGATGACTTCCTGACTGCCGCTAAGCATCCTCAGATTCCATCGCAAAACTGGACACATCCCGCATCCAGTCAACGTCGCGGAACCAGGAGGTCCTCCTCCGCCTTGACCTCGATGAGGGTTGGTTGCCCCGTCGCCCTGGATGAGTAGGCCGATCTCGTCGCGAGAGTTGTCCGACGATCTGTAGTAGCAAGCATCATCCGGCGAATCTGAGAACGCAGCTGAACCATTTGTGGCTCATGCAGGACGTTGCGCCATTCGCGCTCTGTTCATGAGCCAGTCTGTCTAGCCGACGAGTCCTGCCTCCTCTGACCAGCGCCCTCCCCTTCTCCCGAACTCTGCCCGAACATGTCAGGCAGGGCTCTCACGCAAACCCCTCTCCATCGGCCAGTCCCTCGACGCAAGTCGTCAATCGCTGCCGGCGTCGCCACTCGCTCAGTCTTCTCGCCATAGTTGACCAGATTCCGACGATATCCTACCGTTTGCAGCCAAAAAACCACTGTTTACTAATACATCCGTAGCTTATAAAGTCATTCGAATTAATTGGAAAGAATGGAATATACTGGTCCCGACAACGGAGACCACGGAGGGAGGCAAGAACATGGAAGAAGAGTCGGAGGTAATGGGAGAGGGAGAGCTGATCTCGTTCGGACTCATCGCGGCATCGGGTGAGGCGAGGAGCCAGGCGTTCGAGGCACTCAAGGCGGCGCGCGAGGGTGACTTCGCACATGCCCATGAGCTGCTCGACGAGTCCAAGAAGACGTTCCTGGAGGCGCACAACCAGCAGACCGAGCTTCTCACTCGGGAGGCACAGGGCAACCACGTGGAAGTGGACGTCCTGCTCGTCCACGCACAGGATCACCTCATGACGTCGATGCTCGCTCAGGAGCTCATTGCTGACTTCATCAACCTGTACGAGACCAAGCAAGACAAGAACGCGTAAGAGCGCTCGAGAGCTCACGATTACGACTAGAGAAGGGAATGCGCGATGAAGGTACTGCTGGTGTGCGCGGGCGGCATGTCAACGAGCATGCTGATGAAGAAGATGAAGGCGTATGCCGAGAAGCACGGCATGGCTGACTTCGAGATTGCCGCGCGCGGTGCTGACGAGGTCCGTGGCGGCGAGGACTATGACATCGTCCTGCTCGGGCCCTGATCTCGTATCGCAAGGATGCCATCAAGAAGGTCGTCGGCACCACCCCCGTCGGCGTCATCCCGATGAAGGACTACGGCCGCGGCAACTGCGAGAACATCTTCAGCCAAATCGATGCGGCCCTGAGCCGATAGACGGGAGCGGAGCGAGAATGTCCAAGAAGAAGCAGAGGGCGTTGACGTCCGTGGACCTGCAGAGGCTGCGCGCGGCGAGAAGTACGAGGTTCCTGTTCATTCGCTACTCGACCGCCACCCTCACGTTCCTCGACATCTTCTGGTTTGGCATCCTCGCCATGCTCGGATCGCCCGTCTGCCTTTTTTCCCTGGTCGCAATCGTGGTGAGCGTCATCACGGTCGTGGAGCAGACGAAGTCCCTCGACCGTGACGACGCCTCCATGCCCATCACGGAGCTGTACGCCAAAGTTGCGCTCCTCACCGACGGGCTCGTCGTCTTGATGACGGTCGTCGTGGGCTCCAACGTTTTCTTTCCGTTCTTCGCGAGCCCAGCCGTGACGTTCGTCGCCGTGGGCACCGCCGCCGCGCTGAGGGTGACGCTACTCGCTAAGCTCGGCCGCATCTCGAGGCACACGAATCGTGGCTACGACTACTGGACCAAGGTGGTCGAAAGCATCAGGTAAGCCAACTTGCCTCGAGATTTCCGATAACCAGCTCGAATGCCAGAGAGACATGAGTGACGTTCTCCGTCGCCATGCGTGGTGACACGCGTCACAACGAATGACCGAATCCACCCCCAATTCCAAACAGTTTCCTACGAGGGGAGCACTACATGTTCGAATTCTTGGAGAAGCATCTTATGGGCCCATGCAGAAGTTTTCCCAGTTCAGGCTCGTGCGTGCCATCACCTACGACGGCATGGCCTCCATTGCCTTCACGATCGTCGGGTCCGCGTTCCTGATCCTCTCGATCCTTCCCGACGTCTTTCCGTTCCTGACCGGGCTCTTTGCCGCGACCTTCGACAAGATGACCGACCTCTACATGATCGGCTTCAACGCGTCCGTCTCGACCATCTCGATCTACTTCCTGGTCTCGACGACCTTCGAGTACGCGCGCATCTTCGCGAGCGAGGACGACGTGGACATCAAGCCGCTCAACGCGGTGCTTCTCTCCGTCTTCATGCTGTTCATGCTCATGCCTGAGTTCCACATCGCTGACGGCCTGATCGCGCTCGTGACCAACGTCGCCGCGACCGACGGCAACTACGCCGGCTCCGTCATCAGCGGCTGGGCGATCGGCGGAAGCGGCATCTCTCGTCTTGGCGCGACGGGCATCTTCGAGGCGATCATCATCTCCTGGGCCTCCGTGCGCATCTACGTGCTCTGCGTCGAGAAGAACATCGTCGTCAAGCTCCCCGACGTGGTTCCCGACGGCGTGGCTCGCTCCTTCTCGTCTCTGGTCCCCGCGTTCTTCATCGCCGTCGTCTCGATGCTCGTGCAGGGCATTCTTGCCGCCCTCGGCACCGACGTCTACACGCTGATCTCGATCCCCTTCGGCTTCGTCGTCAACCTCACTGACAGCTGGCTCGGCATCCTGGTCATCTACTTCCTGATCCACGCCCTCTGGATCGTGGGCATCCACGGCGCCACGATCATCAGCTCCCTCATCCAGCCCATCACGCTCGCCAACTTCGCCGCGAACGCCACCCAGGGCGGTCACTACGTCCTCGCCGGCGAGTTCCAGAACGCCTTCGTCACCATGGGCGGCTCCGGCTCGACGCTGCTTCTCACCTTCATGCTCCTTCTTCTCGCCAAGTCCGAGCAGCTCAAGGCCATCGGCAAGGCCGAGGCGATCCCCGCGATCTTCAACATCAACGAGCCCCTGCTCTTTGGCCTGCCCATCGTCTACAACCCCGACCTCGCCATCCCCTTCTTCCTGGCACCCATGGCATCCGCGACCGTCGCGTATTGGTCGATCACGCTGGGCCTCTGCAACTCGATCATCGTCACCATGCCCTGGCCAACGCCTGCAGGAATCGGCGCCTTCATCTCGACGGGCGGGGACTGGCGCTCCGTCATCGTCGCCCTCATCTCCGTGGTCGTCGCCGGCGCGATCTACTACCCCTTCTTCAAGCACTATGACGCGAAGCTCTGCAAGGAGGAAGAGGAGCAGCGCGAGCTCGAGGAGGCAGAGAGCGCAGCCAAGGCCGCGTAAGTCTCTCCCCGCAGGTGGCAGGCCCCAAGCGTCAGAGGGGCCTGCCACCCCTTCTGTTCGGTGCTTCCAAGTGGTATCAATGTCTTCGTCATATTCGTTGAGGGGAGAACCCGTGTCACTGAGAAAGGACTTCCTCTGGGGTGGTGCCGTAGCGGCGCATCAGCTCGAGGGGGCGTGGAACGAGGGAGGCAAGGGGCCTTCCATCATGGACGTCGCCACTCTTGGCGGAGTGAACGTGCCTCGGCGCTTTACGAGCAAGGTCGAGCCCGGCGAGGAGTACCCCTGCCACGAGGCCATCGATTTCTACCATCACTACAAGGAGGACGTGGCGCTCTTCGCGGAAATGGGCTTCAAATGCTTTCGCACCTCCATCGCGTGGACGCGCATCTACCCGACGGGCGAGGAGACCGAACCCAACGAGGCTGGGCTCCAGTTCTACGACGACCTCTTCGACGAGTGCCTCTCCCACGGCATCCAGCCCGTAGTGACGCTCTCGCACTTTGAGATGCCGCTCGCCCTGGCGCACAAGTACGGCGGCTGGCAGGACCGCAGGCTGATTGACCTCTTCCTCCGCTTTGCCACGACCTGCTTCGAGCGCTACCGCGACAAGGTCCGCTACTGGATGACGTTCAACGAGATCAACAACCAGGCCGAGTACGAGCGGGACTGGGCGACCTTCGGAGACTCCGGCTTCCTCGCGAGCAAGGTGGACGATCCCGAGCGGACAATGTACCAGGCGGCTCACTACGAGATGGTGGCGTCGGCTCTCGCCGTGCAGGCGGGAAAGAGGATCAACTCCGACTTCCAGATCGGCGCGATGATCGCGATGTGCCCCATCTACCCCTTCTCCTGCAAGCCCGAAGACGTGCTCATGGCGCACAAGGCCATGGAGAAGCGCTTCTACTTCTGCGACGTTCCGGCGCTGGGGGCCTATCCGGCGAACATCAAGGCTCTGTGGAGGCGTCGCGGCTGGAACATTGACGTGACCGACGACGACCTGGCGGCGCTGGCTGCCGGCACCGTGGACTACATCGGCTTCTCGTACTACATGTCCTTCGCCACGAGGTGGGAGCCCGAGAACGTCCACTACGACCGGAACGAGTCCACCGGCAAGGTGAGAAACCCGAACGTGGAGGCATCCGACTGGGGATGGCAGATCGACCCGGTCGGCCTGCGCTACTCGCTCAACTGGCTTACGGATCGATATCGCAAGCCGCTCTTCATCGTCGAGAACGGGCTCGGCGCCTACGACGAGGTGGATGCCGACGGTTCGATTCACGACGGCTATCGCATCGACTACCTGCGTCGCCACATCGAGCAGATGGAGCTCGCGGTGGACGAGGACGGCGTGGACCTCATGGGCTACACGCCCTGGGGCTGCATCGACCTGGTCTCCGCCGGAACGGGGCAGATGGACAAGCGCTACGGCTTCATCTACGTCGACAAGACCGACGCGAGGCGCGGAACGCTCGCCCGCAGCCGCAAGGACTCCTTCTTCTGGTACCAGAGGGTCATCTCGAGCAATGGCGAGGACCTGGGATAGGACGGCTTCTCGCTGAGAAGACATCGGGGGCTGGCAGGCGATGGTTGCCTGTCGGCCCCCTTACTTTATCTGGGAGAGGGTGAAGAACTTTGCCCGCGTCCAGTCGTAGAGGTTCTTCGACGCGTTGAAGAGCTGGCAGTTTGACGTGTAGGCGTCATCCTCCACGATGAGGGCGGGGTCGCCCTCGGGCAGCCCGAGCAGTTCGGCATCGAACGCCCCGAGCTTCTCGGTTCGCATGATCTTGTCAGAGAAGGCGATCGTGATGCCGACGTCCTCCCGCAGGTAACGGTAAATCGACCCCTCCGCGATCTCGCGGTTCATGTAGCGGACGATCGACTTGAGATACCAGGAGTACTCGAGGTCGAACGGCTTCTCGTCGACGTAGCGCAGACGGAGGAGCTGGTAGACCTCCGTGCCCTCGGCGCACTTCATGCGCTTCGCAAGGTCGCCGGTGGCGCCGATCAGCTCGATGGACTTTGCCTCGGTCCTGAGACGCCCCTCCCCGAAGTCGGCCGTGAGACCTGGGACCCCGTTGACCGAGAGGCAGCCCTCGCGCTTGCTCTCGCGCACGTACATGCCGCTCCCCTGCACGGGATAGAGCTCGCCGAGCGAGACGAGCTGACTCACGGCCCCGCGAACGCAGTAGCGCGTGACGCCGTAGGTCGCGATGAGCTCGTCCTCGGTGGGGAGCTTGCCCGTCTCGCGATACTCTCCCCGCTCGATGCTCTGGTGAAGCAGCTTCGCGAACTCCTGTGTCTTCACCGCAATCACCCCTCAGCGTCACATGGATTCGAATGAATGTACATTCATATGATGACACACTTTGACGCCCACGAGTCCCTTGACCTACAGGAGTCTCATCCTCCGGACTTTCTTGAGGTAGTTCCTCTTAAATGCCCCAACGCCGCCAAAGACCTTCTCGTCGGTCGACGTCTGCTCGTTCGCCACGTACTTGATTGCCGAAAGCTCAATTGCGCAGATGAAGTCGGCGACCTGGGACAGACGGTACTCGGTCGCCCCTGCCGGCCTGAACACGACCGCCTCTCTCGAGAGCACTCGCTCGAACGACTCGCGGAGCGCCTTCGATACTACCCGCTGGCCACCGTCGTAGTAGATTTTCACCCTGTCGAATGACTGGAAATAGGAGAGACCATCCACGAGCAGTGCCGTGATGTCCCTGCTTAATCTCGACTCGAGCGTCGCCTCGTCGCCGATTGCAGACTTCACGTACGACAGCGTGCGATAGCGGACAGGCATTGACTGGAGCATCACGTAGAAGGATGCGAGGAGCCTCTTCCGCGTAGCCATGGCCATATCGCAATAGTCATCGTGACCGTTCATAAGTGGAGACGCATGGAAGGGAATATTGGGGAGATCGGCCAGGAGCAGTGAGCGCTCGTAGCGCCCAATGATGTCGAGCACGTCTTCGGCCTGGTCATGGAACACGAGCGTAACGAGGTAGTACTTGGACTCACGCCCGTACTCCCCCGACTCGTCGACGAAGACGCTCAGCTCCCGCATTTCCCTCCCGTTTAATAAAGATGCCGGGGGATAACCCCCGGCGCTTGGAAGAAGCCATCACGGCCTCTGACGTATTTATACCACGAACGGATACGCCGCATACCCCAGCAGAGGAGCAATGGTTGTCCCAACCCGGAGAATGATCAAGAGGCCTGTCAAGAGACCGTGATAAGTGCTATTGCGGGAATCTGGGTACCAATCGAGTACAGAATGACCTGTGCAGGAATGATTGGGTCACAGTAAAGAACAGGGCAATACTGCTATCTACCTGCGGATACCTGACAAGTACAAGCCAGTCGCCGCTACTCCCACTCTACTAAGAAATGCGCCAGTGGGACGCTCATGCGTTGCTTCGCACCGCTATTTACCAGCACCTGCTTGCGCCGAGAAATGCACTCATCCGGGATTCACGCGGGGGCAGAATGATTCCGCGGCCCCTCCGCACGAGGCGGGACAGCGACCATGCTCTCGTGCTGCTGGCCGGCGGTCAGGCGTCCCGGCCGCTCACCTCCAGAGGGCTTCGGACCCCATCGCATAGAGCGGGACGTTTCGCATCCAGCCCTCGTCGCGGAGCCCGGAGAGGCTGAAGCGGCGCGGGCGCACGCCCTCGTACCTTTCCGAGAACGCCCTGAGGCTCTTCGCCCGGAGGTTCTCCTCCGCCTTGACCTCGATGGGGTAGGTGGCCCCGTCGCCCTGGACGAGGAAGTCGACCTCGCCTCGCGAGTTCTCCGCCGACCAGTAGTAGGGGGTGAGCCCGCATGCGCCGACGAGCTGCTGGCACACGTACTGCTCGACCAGCGAGCCCTTGAACTCCGTGAACACGGCGCCGCCGCTCAGAACGCTCCTCTCGTCGAGACCCGCCATGGCGCCCAGGAGGCCGACGTCGAGCGCGAACAGCTTGAACGCCCCGCCGTCCACGTAGGCGGACAGCGGCACCCCGGGCTTGGTAACCCGGTCGACCCTGGTGGCCAGGCCTGCCTGCACGAGCCAGGAGATGGCCGAGCGATAGTCGCGTGCCCTCGCCCCCTCGCGGATCTGCCCGAAGACGAACTTCTTGTTCTCGCGGGAGAGGTGCGCGGGGATGGAGTCCCAGACGGAGAGGACGTGCTCCGTCTCCAGGGGCGAGAGGTGCTTCGAGATGTCGAGGCGATAGCTGCCGAGAATCTCGGACTGGACGTCGCGCGCGTCGCGGAGGACGCCTCCCTCGGCAAACGCAGAAACCGCCTCGGGCATGCCGCCGACGTAGTAGTACTGCTTGAGCAGCGGCGTCAGCCTGGAGGAGAAGGCATCGAGGCTCCTCCCGTCTCCGCCGTCGACGAGCTCGCGAAGCATCCCGTTGCCCGTCGCGTCAAGGAACTCACCGAAGGTCAGCGGAAAGAGGTCGAGCATGTTGACGCTGCCGACGGGAAAGCCGGTCCCCTGATGCACCGTGAGTCCGAGGAGTGACCCGGCGGCCGCGACGTGAAGGCCGGGGGCGTTCTCGCGGAAGTACTTCAGCGAGGTGAGCGCCTTGGGGCACTCCTGAACCTCGTCGAAGATGACGAGCGTCTCGCCCTCGACCACCCTCGTGCCCGAGTCCGCCTGGATGTCGGTGATGAGGCGTGCGATGTCGTAGCCCGCGTCGAACGACGACGCGAGGGCGGGGTTGCCGTCGAAGTTCACGTACGCGACGCTCCTGAAGCTCGTGGCGCCGAACTCCCTGAGCAGCCAGGTCTTGCCGACCTGCCGCGCCCCGTTCAGTATCAGCGGCTTGCGCCTCTTGGAGTCCTTCCAGGAGACGAGCCGTGCCATCAGGTCCCTGTCCATGGGACGCCCCCTCACATGTACGTCCTTATGTTAGCAGCAAGTGGCTAACATAAGGACGTATTATGACCATTTTTGGCTAAAACAAGGACGTAATGCTATTCCCACTCAATCGTCGCGGGCGGCTTCGGGGTCACGTCGTAGACCACGCGGTTCACGCCGTCCACCTCGTCCACGATGCGGCTCGAGATCCTCCCGATGACCTCGTAGGGTAGCTTCGCCCAGTCGGCCGTCATGGCATCGGAGGACTCCACGGCACGCACGATGATCGGCCGCTGGTAGGTACGCTCGTCACCCATGACGCCCACGCTCTTGATGTCGGGCAGCACCGCGAAGTACTGCCAGCAGCTGTGCTCCGAGTTCCTCTCGCCTGTCTCCTCGTAGAGGCGCTGGTTGTAGGCGTCCAGCTCCTCGCGGACGATGGCGTCGGCGTCCCTCAGGATGTCGAGCTTCTCGGGCGTTACCTCGCCGATGATGCGGATGGCCAGGCCGGGGCCAGGGAACGGCTGGCGGTAGACCATGCTCGCGGGCAGTCCGAGCGAGACGCCCAGCTCGCGGACCTCGTCCTTGAAGAAGTGGTCGAGCGGCTCGATGAGGTCAAAGTGCACGCCCTCGGGGAAGGGAATGAGGTTGTGGTGGCTCTTGATCGTGCTTGCCTTTCCACCCGTCTTGCGCGCGCCTGACTCGATGATGTCGGGATAGATGGTGCCCTGGGCGAGCATCTCAACGTCGCCGATCTTCTGGGCCTCGTCGAAGAAGACCCGCCAGAACTCGGTGCCGATGAGGCGACGCTTCTGCTCGGGGTCGGTCACGCCGGCGAGCATGGTGGCGTAGCGCTCCTCGGCGTGAACGTGAACCAGGGGCACGTTGAACTGGTGGCGGAAGACCCGCTCGACCATCTCGGGCTCGCCCTTGCGGAGCATGCCGTGGTTCACGAAGACGCAGGTGAGCTGGTCGCCGATGGCGCGGTGTACGAGCGCGGCCACCACGGACGAGTCGACGCCGCCAGAGAGGGCGAGAATGACCTTCTTGTCCCCAACCTGCTCGCGAATCTGCCCGACCTTCTCGTCGATGATGTTCTCCATGGTCCAGGTCTGCTTGAGTCCGCAGACCTTGAAGAGGAAGTTCTCGAGCATCTTGTGACCGTAGGCGGTGTGGCGCACCTCGGGGTGGAACTGCGTGGCGTAGAGGTCGCGGCTCGCGTCCTCCATGGCCGCAACGGGGCAGGTGTCGGTGCTGGCGGTGACGGTGAAGCCCTCGGGCACCTCGCTCACGGCGTCGCGGTGGCTCATCCACACGGTCTGGAAGTCGGGCGTCTCTGCCAGGATGCGGCAGTGACCGTGGCGGGCGAGACGAGCGGGACCGTACTCGCCCTTCTCGGTGTGTCCGACGGTGCCGCCGAGCTTGACGGCCATGATCTGCTGGCCGTAGCAGAAGCCGAAGATGGGGATGCCGAGCGAGAAGACCCTCTCGTCCATGTCGGGGGCATCGTCGGCGTAGACCGAGGCGGGGCCGCCCGAGAGGATGATCGCCGAGGGCGCCATGGCCGCAAGCTCGTCGGCAGAGATGTCACAGGGAACGATTTCAGAATAGACGTGCAGGTCACGCACGCGTCGCGCGATAAGCTGGCCGTACTGTGCACCAAAGTCGAAGACTGCGACGAACTGCGCTGGACGAGACTCGCTCATGAGACTCCTATCGAACGTGTCGACCCCTGTGAAGTGGCATTTCAGACAGATGATACGTTAGCACAGCTTGTTTTTTCTGTTTTACACTACCGAATACCCGCTCCTTCACTCCCCGTCCACGCAGTTTGCCTATCATTTTCTAGTCATAAGTTGCCAGCTAGAGCTAGTAATCGAAAAAGGAGCCTTCTTGGCTGAGAGAAGATCCCGCCATCAGGCAGGCCAAGAGAGAAGGCCCGCGACTTCGAGCCGTTTCTCTCATAGCACCCGAGATACTGGGTCCGACGCCTACAGGACAGATGGCCGCAAGTCCAACCGTACGGGTACGCCGCAGTATGGGGCCTCTCGAGCGAGCGGCACTGCTCACTACTCCGCACAGCGCAAGACGCGGAAGCGCGGCAAGGTCGTGAAGAGCATCCTCATCGCGGTACTCATCGTCGTCGCGGCGGCGGGTACCGCGGTGGCCCTCTACGTCAACAACATCAACAGCCGCCTCAACCAGGGCATCGACTCCTCGCTTAAGAGCGAGCTCGTGACCGTCGAACGCGACGACCCGTTCTACATCCTCCTGCTCGGCGTCGACAAGGACGAGGCACGCTCCGAGTCATGGGGCTCCGACGATTCCAACTACCGCTCCGACACCATCATCCTCGCGAGGGTCGACCCCAAGAGCCAGAAGATCACGCTCGTCTCGATTCCGCGAGACACCTTGGTCGACATGGGCGACTACGGCGAGCAGAAGATCAACGCCGCCTACTCGCTCGGCGGAGCCAGCTACATGGTCGAGGTCGTCTCCAAGTTCGCGGGCGTCAGCATCAGCCACTACGCCGAGCTCGACTTTGAGCAGTTCACGTCAATCGTCGACACCATCGGTGGCGTCGAGGTCACGCTGCCCGTGGCAGTCTCCGACATGGACAACGCCGGCATCGACCTGCCCGCAGGCACCCAGACGCTCGACGGCACCGAGGCGCTCGGACTCTGCCGCAGCCGTCACGCCTATGACGCCTACGGCGGCGGCGACTTCTACCGTGCCGCCAACCAGCGCATGGTCATCGCCGCCATCGTGAAGAAGGTCCTCTCCCTTGACGCCGTGACGATGTCGTCCACGGTCTCGCAGCTCGCAGACAGCGTCAACACCGACCTCAGCGCAACCGACATCCTGAGCCTTGCCAACCAGTTCAAGGACCTCGACGTCGACAACGACGTCTACTCCGGACAGACCCCGACGGACTCCCAGCTCATCAACGGAGGCTGGTACGAAATCGTCAAGACTGACGAGTGGACCACGATGATGCAGCGCGTGGATGACGGTGAGACCCCCTACTCGGACGAGAGCCAGGACTTCACCGCGGGCGTCGCCGGGTCAATCGGCTCCTCGTCGACGAGCGACACCGTCGACCTCTCCTCGCTCAACGCGACCTACTCGGGCACCGTCCTCGTGCTCAACGCGACGAGCACCTCGGGCCTCGCCACCAACAAGGCGAACGCACTCACGACCGCGGGCTTCTCCTCCACAGCCGACAACGCGGACAGCAAGACCGATACCACCGCGATCTACTACAACGGCGACAGCGACAAGGCCGCGGAGGCGCTTGGCGTCGCTGACAAGCTAGGTATTGACAGTTCGGTCGTCTCGAAGAACGACGGAACCTACTCCGAGAAGTACGACGTGGTCGTCGTGCTCGGCGAGGATGCCGTCGGCTGACGTCAGGCGACAAACGGATGAGAAAAGCGGGGAGTCCCTGGAGGGCTCCCCGCTTTGGTTTGAGACGCACGAAGCTGATCCGCGAATCTGTGTCGCACGATAGCTTTGCTTACAAAAACCTATCGTGCGACACACCTGAGGGCGGCGGATTCTCGTTACGAATGCACCACCCCTAGCAACTCTGACATCACCTCTGCCGGCGTCCTGATCCCCAGGGTCTCCCTCGGCCGC